>ENA-OWPP01000005-OWPP01000005.1-human-gut-metagenome-genome-assembly--contig:-NODE-5-length-290738-cov-11.325846_pt1 | contig 290738 bp, 239 predicted proteins | sample MGYA00248265_ERZ651848 | MGnify/ENA primary metagenome ERZ651848 (study PRJEB26924, sample SAMEA4378233) | human gut metagenome | biome: human gut; feature: human-associated habitat; material: faeces...
TTACGGCTGCCGCTCTTTTTTATATTTGGTATTTAGTTTTACTTTTTGCTCAGCTCCACAGTGGCCTGGTAAGTGCCGTAGGCCCAGGTGCCGTCCGCCTTTGCAATGCTGACGGTCACCGGCAGTTGGCGGGTGCCGGTCTTAATGCTCTCGCCCTTCTTGGCAGTCAGATCACAAGAGAGCATCACATTCTTGGCCTTTAGTCCGCGAATGGCACTTTTCGGTCCGATAATGGTCACCGAGTCGCTGTTCAGCGCTGTTACCTTGGCAGTGTAGCCCGCCGGCACATTGTTCAGCTTAACCCCGGCGGCAGACACATCAATGTCCTTGCTGGTGTAATCCGAGGGCACCACCACCCGTACGGTGACTTTCTCTGTATCGTCCAATACGGTGATTCCCTCCAGCTGGGTGGCGTTAAAGGTAAAGGTGTTTTCCCCTACCCGCAGGTCGGTAAAGTGCACCTCGCCCAGCTCGGCCGCCTTAATATCCGTTCCGGCCAGTACGCCGGCGCGAATGCTGTCTGTACTGTAATAAATCTTGATCTTAGACAGATCCACCGACTCCGGTGCGTCTGTTAAGGTCACATGGGTACTCAACTGCTTCACCTTGAGTACCGGTATGGTCAAGGTCAACTTCTCTGCGCCGTAATTCAGGGAAATGTAGTCCACCTTGTTACCGTACACATCCACGGCCTTTGGCTCAATATTGATGGTGGCAGTCTCCGACAGCTTGTCGTTTAGATTCACATCGGCTACTACCTTGCTGACCCGTGCAACATAGGTCTTGGGGCCGCTAACCACCACATTCGGCTCGTTGAGCAGGCTCTCCCCTGCCACAAAGCCGTCTGCCACATAGTCCTTCGTGTTGTAATTCAGCTTAATTTCCATCTCCTGCTCCTCCGGTACATCAAAGTATCCGGTATACACAGTAGGATAATAGCTCTCAACGGTAAAATCGCCGCTGTCCCCGGCGCCGACACTGATGGGAACTTCGTGGATGCCGGTGGTGGTCACCGAACTGGTTTGCAGCTTCACATCCAAATCGTCGGCAGAAATATCCTTAGCCAGGTACTTCTTGGCTCGTACGGTCACATTCACCGTCATACTGCTCTCGCCGTAGCACTTAAATCCCAACTCCTCCGTCACTGTGTCGGAAAAGTCGATCTTCAGCGGAACAGAAATATTCTTGGTGGTCTCCGGTGACAAATTCATCGATGTGGCAATCCAAATGCACACCGCCGCCAGCAGAGAAATAATAATTAAGTTCTTGTCATTATAGATCAGCTTGCGCAAAGAAAAGCGCTTTTTTGGCTTTTGCTGTTCGCTCATTTTTTCATCCTCCTTACCAGACGGGAGATAATTTTATCGTCTGAGGAGGAACCGCTGGGCAGAAACTCCGTTGTTAAAATATCGCGCAGATCGCCGTCAGACACATCGTGGTTCAGCACACCGCCCATAGCAACGGAAATGGCACCGGTTTCCTCGCTGACGATCACCACCACAGCGTCGGACTGCTCCGTCAGACCGATACCCGCACGGTGGCGGGTGCCCAGGGCGGAGGACACACTCTTTTTGGTCAAAGGCAGAATACAACCGGCTGCGTACAGCCGCCCGTCCCGAATCACAAGCGCGCCGTCATGGAGCGGTGATTTGGGAAAAAACACATTCTCAATCAACTGGCGAGAGGCCTTGGCGTGCAGTTCCGTGCCGCTGGCAATAATATCGCCCAGCATGGTCTCGTTCTCAAACACGATGAGGGCGCCCACATGCTGGTCGCTCATATCCGAGCAGGCCTTACAAGTGGCCTCAATACAGTCGCCGATTTCCGCCACATCAATGGCAACTCCCGGGTGAATGATCGTCTTTAGGCTCTTACCGGTGGCACCTTTACCCACCTGCTCCAAAATATTCCGCAGCTCCGGGCTGAATAAAATAGCCGCCAGCAGCAAAATATTGGAAAAAATGCTCTTAAAGATAAAGCTGGAAGCCTCCATGTGCAGCAAATTAACAATGCCATACATCACCAGCAGCAGCAAGATGCCCTTAGCCAACTGCATCGCCCGCGTTTCACGAATAATGCGAATGCAGCCATAAATGATTACGGCCACAAACAGAATATCCAGTGCGTCGCTAATGCCAAAGGTGGAAAACACGCTGAGTATCTTATTAAAGAAGTCGCCGATGGCACTCATACATTCACATCCTCACTTATACAATTCCTTATACTGATTGTAACATACTTTGAAAGTCAAATAAAGGGTTATTCCCGGAATTTTACAGAATTCAGGAAATATTCACATTCGTTCATCCCGGTAAACACGCCGGGACTGACCCGCACAGTGCCCCGCTTATCCGTACCAAAAAACCGATGGGCGCAAGGGGCGCAGTGATACCCGCCACGCACAGCGATCTGCCGGGCAGCCAAATAAGCCGCCGTCTCCTCCGAGGTGCGGTCGTCCACATTAAAGCTGAGCACCGGCACGCCAATATGCTCCGGGGGCGTGTACAGCTTTATCCCCGGACAGGCGGCCAACTCCTCATACAACCATCGGGTCAGGCGCATTTCATACTCGTGTATTTCTGCCCGACCGGTCTTTTCAATAAACCGCACACCGGCACCCAGAGAGAGAATACCCGGGTTGTTCAGCGTCCCTGCCTCCAGCCGATCCGGCAGATCCGGCGGCATTTGCGGGTCAAAGGAGTGGCTGCCGGTCCCCCCTTCGGTCAGGCTGTCCGGTGAAATGCCGTCAGCCAGCGCCAGCACACCGGTGCCCATGGTGCCGAACAGACTTTTATGCCCGGGGGCGCAAAGGGCGGAAATATGCATTGCCTGCATATCAATAGGCAAAATGCCTGCACTTTGGGCGGCGTCTACCACAAAGAGCCAGCCCTTCCGGCGACAGTAGTCGCCGACAAGCCCCAGCGGGTGCACCACCCCAAACACATTGGAAGCATGGAGCATGGCCACCATCGCCGTATTGGGCTGCTCCAGTGCCCGGATATTCTGTAAAAAGCGGTCCGGGTCCGGGTGATACGGCACTTGATCATAGGTGATACGCCCCTCACGAGCCAGCTTGTAGATGGGTCGAAACACCGCATTATGCTCCAAGGCGGAGATCAGCACATGATCCCCGGGCTTCAGCAGTCCTTTCAGTGCCGTATTAACTGCAGTCGTGCAATTATTGGTAAACACAATATTCTGCTCCGGGCAATGAAAAAAGCGGCCCAGGCAGTCCCGCACGGCAAAGATCTTTTCTGCCGTCTGCACAGACTCCCGATAGCCGCCACGCCCACTGTTATACGCATACTTACGATTGGCCCGGTACACCGTCTCCAGCACGGAAAACGGCTTGGGATAGGTGGTGGCCGCATTGTCTAAATAAATCATAGCTGCTCCACCCCGGTGATCCGCACCCCATGCTGCCGTAGCAGCGCCAGCGCCTCCCCATCGCCGTCCTCCAGCCGTAACTGATACCCGCATCCGTCCGCTGGGCTGGGGCGCAGCTGCTTGTGCACAAACACACGGTAACCCGCGTTTTTCAGCAGCTTGGCCCCCCTTTGTGCGTTGGTCACAGAACCAACCTTGATCTCATATATCATAATAAAAAACCCCATTTCCTGTCATAGTCTATCCTATGCGGAAATGGGGTTTTCGTTATGTAGGGTTTACTTTTTGATTACTTACGCTTCTTGGCAGCCTTCTCGGCCTTGCGGCGAGCCAGTTCTGCCTTTTCTTCCTCCAGGCGCTTTGCTTCTTCCTCTGCCTCGGCCTTTTCATTGGCTTCCACATTGGCCTTTGCCGTATCGTAAAGTGCGGCAATTTCGTCAAAGTGCTTGAAGTTCTCCTGCTGGGTCAGCAGTTTCTTAGCATCCACATAGGGCTTGGCAGCACGATTGAACTGGGCGTGCTTATCCATTTCCTGTTTGGAAAGCTTGCGTACTTTCTTGCGCTCCTCGGACAGCTCTTTGATCTGCTTTTTCAGCCGCAGCACTTCGTCACGATCCTTGTCTTTCTTGGCGATGTGCATCATCTTGGCCAGTTCTTCAATCTGGTCATCCAAACGGTCTTCTTCATTGAAATACTTTTCAATGCTGTCAAAGCCTAACTCCACAAACTCGTGGGCAGAACCGTAATACTTCTGGAAAGACTTGATGGCAGAGATCTGGGTCTTGGCAACCTCAATGTAGAACTTACGGATCTCTTTTTCCTCCGCAGTGGACTGAGACATAGCCTTTGCCTTTTTCAGCTGCGCCTTTGCCTCTGCCAAAGAAGTGTTCTTAATACCGTCCAAGCCGGCATTGAAGATCTGGGTGTACACCTGAATCTGGTGCTTGCCCAGTTCAGAATCGAACTTGGACATCTCATCCATCACGAACTGAGAGATCTTGATTTCCTCATTGAACTCCACATCGGCGCGGTACGCCTTTTTGGCTTCCTTGCGGGCAACCTTATCAGAAATGCTCTTGTATGAGGATTTATCCAGCTTTTTGGGCGTGGCAACAGCCATTTCGCGGGCGTTGTTCACCAGATCAATCATCTCTACAATATCCTTATCCTTGAGCGCCTTGTTGCCGTAGTCCTCAAAGACGGCACGCACCTTAAGCACACGCACATAAGACTTCTGCTTCTGCTCAGTCAAATCGTAGAAGAAGAATGGGATTACATTCATGGTGGCACCGATGGCGGCAACCAACACCAGCACGCGCAACAGCGGGAACAGCACGCCGTTTACATCATACAATGCGGAAGATGGGTTCACAAAGTTATCCTGTCCGTTGGCCAGCTGCTGCTGCAACATTTGACCAATGGTCTGGGTGGAGCCGGGCAGCACTCTGGACATCAAGGAGCCGTCAGCGGTCACGCGCTCGGCAACCGCAGCGGTCATACCGTACTTCTCCTGCAAGGCAGGCAGCACACCGGCGGTGATCAGAGTGATCACATTACCAATCGCGGTCACGGCAGCGAACATACCGTCAATACGCTCGCCGGAGCGGTACTGCTGGTAGTCGCGGATATCCGCCTGGATGGATGGATTCAGAATATGGGCAAAGGCGCCTACTACCGCATTCAGATACAGGCAGGCCATAACGCCCCAGATCACATAATTGCGCATATTGCCGTCCGATCCGGCAGCGCCGGAAAAGAACGGATACATACAAAGAATAAACAGGATATTAAATAGGTTGGTGACCACCTGCACCTTCTTTTTACCCCATCTGCGGATACAAAACGGTGCCAGCAGCATGCCCCAAAGGGAGGCGTTGCCGTAAATGGTGGTGATCACTGCGTATGTAGGCTGGGAGCAGGCGCCGCCGTAGTTGCACAACCAATACAGAATATTGGCATACGCTGTCTCCAAAAAGCCCAACCAACCGGCCAGGGAGATAATCCAGAAATACTTGTTCTTGGCTACCTCGCGCAGAGCATCGGTAAACTTGATCTGAATCACATGGGTCTTTGCCTGAATAATTTTTTCCTGGGTATTGGCATATACCACGAACACCAGCAGCGTACCAATCACACCGATTATCGGAAAAGCGATCCGGTACACACGAATATCCGTCTGGTTTACACCGATAATACCGGCGATCAACGGGATAATGATGTTATACACCGTGGGTCCAAAGGAGTAAATAATGCTCTTAACGGAGGCCACATCTGCACGCTCCTGAGAATTTGGAGAGAGCACATGGATCAGGTTCTCGTACGCATCATAGAAGAAATAATAGAAGAACTGCAAGGCAATGTTAAACGCCATAACCACGGCGCACTTTGCCACATAGGTAGCGGATTTGCCTAAGATCATGCCGCTGCCTACCAACAGACCCAGCTTGTCATACGGGAACCATACCATCAATACAAAAATAATGGAGCAAGGAATGCCCATACGCAGCAGATACGGTCTGTATTTACCGGCTTTATTTCGCGTGTTATCAATAATATTGGCACGCAAGCCGGTGAGCGGAATACCGGAGAGTACGCCGATCACATACATAATGTACATATCCGTCATACCGATGCCGATGGTCCCGGACAGGAACACATTGGTGGCACCTAAGATACACGGAATACTCATACATACGATCAGGTATGCACCGATACCGCCAAACGCATAAGAAGCCACTTCCTTAAAGGACATATACTTGCCCTTGGGTGGCTTTTTCCAGTAATATTTAATGTTGTCGATGAGGCCTGTGGCTTTTGCTTTCAGGCCGGTTTGTTCTGCCATTGGATCTCCCCCTGTGTCATATTTCTGCAATATTATAACAAATCGGTTTATCAATTACAACCAAAAAAGAAATTTGTCCGCAGAAATTTTCTGTGCAACTTGTAATGTCCAAAATGTTTTTAGACTGTTTTCTATGTTTTTGTCTATTATTTCCCAAAATGTGCAGAATTCATAGACAAATGATACAAAAAAACCGCCGAAAGTTTTTCGGCGGTTCCAATGCGGCGATGTCGGGTTACGCATCACTTTCACTTGGTTGTTCAATTATCTCCTTATAGGGTAAAGGTGGCGGTCTTACCGCTGTACAAGACGGCAGTTAGGGTGTTGCCCTCCAGCGTAAAGTACGCACAGGAGCGCAGGGCGGCATAGGGGTTCTTTTTCATCTTCACTGCCGGTGCCTTTTCATTATCCGAGTAGGTAAAACCCTTTTGCAGTCCGCCGACTTGCAGTTCCTTGTCCGTCATGGCAAAGCAGGTCAGCCCCTCCCCTTTGCGCACAGACAGCTCCGTTGCCACATCAAAATTATACACCGTGTCGCCCAGGGTACAACGGGTAAAGTACCAGGGATTACCGGCGGCGTCCTTGCCGACGATATGCCCGGCATCCACCCCGCCCTGTTGCAGCAAGAACTCAAACATACCGCTGACGGCGGCACTCATGCCCTTGCCTTGCAAAATGGCGGTGTAAGTGTCGGTCACACTGTCGTCATAAGTCGTGTGGGTTGCCACATAGTGATACACATTGAGGAGATACACATGATTGCTCACCGTGCCCTTGCCGCAGGCTTTCAGAATGCTATTGACCTTTTGAACAAAGGCGCCCACCAGCTGGCGATGCGTATCCGCATTGTTTTTATATTTGATGGTCACACCGGAATTGTCGCTGTTCACCGAAACCGTGTCTACCAGCGCCATCAGCGGAAAGCCGGTGTACAGCAGCCGGTTCACATCGTCCATCATATCCGTATTCACCCGCACGGCCACACCGCCCTCTGCAATGGCTTTGGCGATCTTCTCATACGCCCGCACGGCACTGGGGTCCGTCTGCGCATAATGGCTGTCATACGTATAGGCTAGGGTGTAGGCGGCAGGCGCAGCCGTGGTCGTCTCCTCCTTGCCATCCTTTGAGCAGGCAGAGAACATTCCCACCGTCAGTACCAGTGCCAGCAGTACAGAAATCGTCTTTTTCATAAAACACCTCAACGCAGTTGAGCAAACAAATGCTCCGTATTTGCAAAAAAAGTTTGGTAAGCCCGGCAATAATCCGTGCCCACGCGGTTGCGCTTGCAGCCGCCGCCCCGACAAAGCGTGAACCAGCGACAGGTCTTGCACGCCGGGGGCAACTGAAAAGAATTCTTTAAGAATTCCACCATCTTTTCACTATGGAAAAAGCCGTCAAAATCCCCGGCACAGATATTGCCCAGGTACCAATCATCGGTACAGTAAAAGTCACAGGGGTAGGTACTGCCGTCCGCCTCCACCACAAACTGGGTAGCGCAGGTGCCGTTCATACCGCACTGCTCTGCATTCTGCCCCCGAGCCAGCAGCAAGTAATTGTCAAACATACGCACGGACACCGGGTTACCCCGCAGGGCATCGTTGGCATACAGCTTGAACCCCTGCTGCAAAAAGGCGGCGTAGTCGTCATCGGTCATAAACAGATCCTCCGGCGCATCCATGGCAAAGGGGCGCAGGCAGGGTATGTACTGCAAGTGGCGCAGCCCCTGCTGCTTAAAGAAGCGATAGGACGATCGCACATGGGTAGCGCCATAAGCGGTGAGCACCGAGAGAATATTAAAAGGCACCCTGCGCCGGGTCAGCAGCTGCACACCGCGAAGCACATCATCAAAGGAGCTGCGTCCGTCCGGGTACACCCGGTAACGGTTGCCCTCCCGGTCGCCGTCCAGAGACACGCCCACCAAACAGCCGTATTCCAAAAACAGGTCGCACCATTCGTCGTCCAGCAAAGTACCGTTGGTCTGCACGCAGAACTGGACGGTCACGCCAGGGCGCTGCCGTTCCTTGCAAGAGGAGAAGAAAAAGCGAAAAAAGTCTTTTCCCGCCAGCAGCGGTTCCCCGCCCTGAAAGGTAAAATATACCGGTCCGTCCCCGGCAAAAGCCAGGGCCTTGTCCATCACCTGCAAGGCGGTGTCCCGGGTCATATAGCCCTTGTTCTCCGTCTGCCGGGTAGCGGCCAGGTCGTGGTAAAAGCAGTATTTACACCGCAGATTGCAGTTGCCGGAAGCCGGCTTGAGCATCACTGAAATGGGCATAAGCGCCTCCGTTAGCGTACTTGAATTTGGGACAGCACCTGCCCCACCTTTTGGTGCAGCACCAGGTCTGCCAGCTTGTCCGCTGGGGTAGGATCCCGGTTAATGAGCACAAAATACTCCCCCTGAAAGTAGCGGATAAAACCCGCCGCCGGGTACACAGAAAGAGATGTACCCGCCACGATCAGGCAGTCCGCCCGGGCAATAGCATGTACGGCGCCCTCTACGGTCTGTTGGTCAAGTCCTTCCTCATACAGCACCACATCCGGTTTGATGATCCCACCGCAAGCGCATCGGGGTATACCGGCAGCCTCTGCCACCGCCTCCACGCCGTAGGCTCTGCCACAGCGCATACAGTGATTACGCAGCACGGAGCCGTGGAGCTCATATACCGTGCGGCTGCCCGCTGCCTGGTGCAGGCCGTCAATATTCTGGGTCACCACAGCGGTGCACTTGCCTGCTTGCTCCAGCTCTGCCAATTTGTAATGGGCAGCGTTGGGCTTGGCATGCGGGCACAGCATTTTGCTGCGGTAAAAGCGGTAGAATTCCGCCGGGTTCTCGTCAAAAAAACTGCGAGAAAGGATCTGCTCCGGCGGATAGTCGTATTGCTGATGATACAAGCCGTCCACACTGCGAAAGTCCGGAATACCGCTCTCGGTAGACACCCCGGCGCCGCCAAAAAAGACGATACGCCGAGAACGATCTACAATTTCCTGTAAAGTCATCCTTTAATCCTCACTGCGGCGCGCGCCACGGGGCTTTGAGCAGTCACGCCGTTTGTTTTGGTTTGCGCCACCAGGCGATAGGCGGCGGTTTTGCCCCGCTTGGGGGCTGTGTCGATATAGCGGGTGCCGGTGCGCGTTGCCACCCGGCGGTATTTGCCGCGGATGCTGCCGTCTCTACGGTACAACACATATTGCTTGGCGCCGGGTACCGCTTTCCATTGCAGGGCGATCTTGCCCTTATATTTGCCGCGGCGGATCCGGCCGCCTACCAGGCGGGTACTGCCTATGGTTGAGAACTTCATATTCTTGCTGCCCTGCGCGATCCCCTGCCCCTTGGTGTTGCCGGTAAGCCGATCGCCCACGGTGGTCAGGGCAGTTCCCGGCTGGGAACTCATCCCATAGCGACGGCAGCCGCTGATCCGATTGCTGCCGGTGGCGGCAGTGCTCTTCTCCGCCAGGCAAATGCCGTTATGACCCATTGCCTGAATGGTATTGCGCAGCAGGCGTGCCTTTTTGCTCCGCTGCATAAAAATGCCGTTGGTGGCCCCGGTGCGAATGGTGTTTTCCGTCACCTCTACCCCGTTGCTGTCCACAATGCAAACGGCGCTGGAGCGGCTGTTCGTTACCGTGTTGCTCCGCAGCTCGTTGCTGTGGGAGGCATCCATACACTTCAACCCGTTGTGTAGGGCGGTGCAAGTATTTTTCTCGATCAAATTACCACTGCTGCCGTGAAGGAGAATTCCCACAGTGGTCTCCGCCGCCGCACCGGTATGGGTAATGCGGTTGTCTGCAAGCGTGCAGTTTTGCAGATCGGTGCCGGTGATCCCGCCGCCGGTGGTGGTAATGGTGTTACCACTGACCGTCAGGTTATAGACCGCATAATTTCCGGCAGGCATTTTGCCGGCGGCCTTGCCGCCGTACAGAAACATACCCCTGGGCTTGTCCATCTCCGCTGTTTGACAAACGGAGATGGTATTGTCGGTAATGCGGCTGCCGCAGTCCGTGTTGCGTTTACCCAGCACCTTGCCGCTGCCGTCGGTGAACACATCGGTCACGCCGCTGTTTTTGCACATATAATAAGCCACGCCCCGACCGCAGTCGGTGATGGTGTTCTTCTCGATCACTGCGTCCACATAATTGGTGCACACAATAGCCGTGCCTTGCAGGCGCCGAAAGGTGTTGCCACGAATGGTAACGCCCTTCTGATACCGCCCGGCAAAAGCGTTGCGGGTGCCTACCCCGCAGATCAGGTCCTGAAACGTGCAGTCCTCTACGGTGATCTTTTGGTTCATCGTGCCGTCATAGGCCGGAAAGTTGGCAAAGTGCCGATTTTTCTCTAAAATATCAATTTGCAGCGCCTCCGCACTGCTCTCCGTTTGATTGGTCTGACCGGAGAACAGGCAGTTTACGAACCGCACATTGTACCCGGCGGCCAATTCTGCGTGGTGGGAGTCTGTGTTGTTGAGAAATGCCGTGCCGTCCACGGTCACATTCTTGCAATGCGCCAGGCGCAGCAGGCAGGAGCCGTTGGTATTGCCCGGCGCATAATCCAGCGTGCCGCCCCGCAGCGTGCAGTTCTCCAACGCAGAATACCCGGTGTAGTCCTTGCCGGTACGGTCCCGATTGGGTGAGATAAAGATGTTGCCCTTGCCTGCATTGGCATTGAGCAGGGTCACCCCTGTCAGGTTCAGGGTCATATCAGACGCCAGCACAGCGCTCTTTGTCATTCGATATTCCCCGGGGGTGACGGTAACCGTGCAGGTACCGTAGGCGCCGCTGCGCACCGTGTCCAGCGCCGATTGCAGCGCCGGGCAAGCGTTCTCCGGATCCATGGGCGCAGCGTAGCGCACCTGCCCGCTGCTGTCCCGCACAGTCACGCTCTCCCCTGCATAAGCAGCAAAGGGCGCGCCCGCCACCGCCAGTAGCAGCCAAAAGGCCAAAAACAGCGGAAGACACCGGCGAAAAAAACGCATTTTTTGCATAAAAACTAAAAACTCCCTCTTTACTTCTATTCCTGTATATATTAGTATAGTAGACTGAAAGTGTCAAGAAAGCAGGTGCGTTTTTTTGAAAAAAGCATTGATCGCCATGAGCGGCGGCGTGGACAGCTCCGTGGCCGCCAAGCTGATGTTGGACGCCGGGTACGACTGTATGGGCGCCACCATGAAGCTGTTTGACAGCGACGATATTTTGATGGCCCAGCGGGAAAAGACCTGCTGCTCCCTGTCCGATGTGGAGGACGCCCGCAGCGTGACCCGCCGACTGGGTATGCCCTATCAAGTGTTCAATTTTAAAGGTGACTTTAAGGAAAAAGTCATTGATAAATTTATTGCCACCTATGAGGCAGGCGGCACCCCCAACCCCTGCATTGACTGCAACAAGTGCTTAAAATTTGACACCCTGTGTCGCCGCGCTATCACCCTGGGCTACGACTATGTGGTCACCGGCCACTACGCCCGCATTGACTGCGTGGACGGCCGCTATCGGCTGCGCAAGGCGCTGGACGACAAAAAGGACCAAAGCTATGTACTCTATAATCTATCCCAGGAGCAGCTGGCCCACACCCTGTTCCCCTTAGGTGAGCTGCATAAGGACCAGGTGCGCGCCATTGCAGAGGAAAACGGCTTTATCAACGCCCACAAAAGAGAAAGCCAGGACATTTGCTTTGTGCCGGACGGGGACTACGCCGCCTTTATTGAAAGCTATACCGGCCGCCACTATCCCCCCGGGGATTTTGTAGACACACAGGGGAATGTGCTGGGCCGCCACAAGGGCATTATTCGCTACACCATCGGCCAGCGCCGTGGGCTGGGTCTTGCACTGCCGGCGCCGCTGTATGTGTGCAAGAAGGATCCGGAAAGCAACACGGTGACCCTGTGCCCTAACGACCAACTGAACAGTACGGTGGTGCGGGTGACCGAGTTCAACTGGCTGAGCATTGCAGCGCCTGCCGAACCGCTGCATGCTGCTGCCAAGATCCGCTACAATATGCACCAGGCGCCCTGCACCGTAGAGGTGCTGCCCGGCGGCGATGTACAGCTGACCTTTGACACGCCGCAGCGAGCGGTGACCCCCGGTCAGGCTGCCGTTATTTATGACGGCGACACGGTACTGGGCGGCGGACGCATTGTGTAGCTGCAATTCATCGCTTTAACTTGCTAAAGAATTTCGTTGACAAAGCCCGCCTGCAGTGCTATAATTTTCACACAGTCCTATAAGAGGATTATAAGTTAGCCAGGAAGGACCTAAATCCTATGACGGATTATTCCATTACCCTGCCCTCCTATTCCATCGGCGAGCAGGTTTACAAGCAAATTCCAACGGTGTGCGCGCCCTTTGGCACCACAGCGGTGGTAATCGGCGGACACAAGGCCATGGCAGCGGTGCGGGAGCGCTTGCTGGCCGCGGTCAAGGACAGCGCCGTGACCATTACGGATTTTGTGTGGTACGGCGGCGAGGCCAGCCGGGAGAACATTGCTGCCTTGGCAGAGAACCCGGCAGTGGCAGCAGCAGATATGATCTTTGCTGTTGGCGGCGGCAAGGCACTGGACACCGGCAAAGCCTATGGGGAAGAAAGCGGCAAGCCGGTATTCACCTTCCCCACCATTGCCTCCACCTGCGCGGCCACCACGGCAGTATCGATTCTGTACCACGCAGACGGCACCTTTTTGGCGCCGGATTTTCACAAAGCGCCGCCGGTGCATGCCTTTATTCTGCCCTCGGTGATTGCAGCCGCCCCACGGCGCTACATTTGGGCCGGTATGGGCGACACTTACGCCAAGTATTTTGAGGCGGAGATGAGTTCCCGAGGTGAAGCGCTGGTGCACTACCATGCCCTGGGTGTAAATGTGAGCCGAATGTGCTTGGACCCACTGCTCACCTACGGTGCACAGGCCATGGCAGATATAGATGCCGAGCGCTGCACCTATGCAGTGGAGCAAGTGATTCTGGCTATCATCGTCACCACCGGCATTGCCTCTATTTTGTTGACGGCAGAGCATATTGTGGATTACAATTCCGGCCTGGCGCACGCCGTGTTTTACGCGCTCACCGCCTGGCCCCATATTGAGGCGCGCCACCTGCACGGTGAAGTGGTGGGCTTTGGCGTGCTCATTCTGCTGCTAACCGACGGCAATTTGGACGGCTTCCGCCGGATGTACGCTTTCAACAGAAGCGTGGGACTCCCCACCGCCCTCTCCCAAGTGGAGATGACCGGTGCCGATGTGGAAAAGCTGGTGCCTCTGGTAGCCAAAATGCCGGACATTGCCCACAACCCCTACACCATAACCGAGGAAATGCTGCACAAAGCCTTTGCAGACCTCGATTATTATAATCAACACCAAGCGTTTAAGGAGAATGAATGATGAAAAAGTTTTTTGCCACCCTGCTGTGCCTGGCACTGGTTGCCGGCCTGTTCGCCGCCTGCTCCGGCAGCAAAGATAACAATGCCAAAGCAGACAGCAAGAAAGTAGGCATTGCCGTGCTGTCTGAGAACGGTGCCTTTACCGATATGCGTGCCGGGATCGAGTCTAAGCTGAAGGAGAAGTACGGCGACAATGTGACCTGCGTGTACAAGAACGCTGCCGGTGACGCCGCCAGTCTGAGCACCATTGTGTCTGACTTTGACAACGGCGATTATGACGCAGTATTCACCATCGCCACCCCGGCCACGCAGGCGTTTGTGAACTTGGAGTCCGAAACCCCTTGCTTCTTCTGCGCCGTGTCCGACCCGGTAGCTGCCAAAGTGATGACTGCGCTGGACACCCCGGACAAGAATGCCACCGGTACTTCCAACGCCATTCCGGTATCCGAGATCATTGACATGGGCTACAAACTGACCCCGGATGTAAAAAAATGGGGCTTTATTTACTCCACCAGCCAGGTAAACGCCACCTCCACCGTTAAGGCGGCCGAGAAGTACCTGGACAGCAAGAAAATCGCTTATGCGGAAAAAACCGTAGAGAATTCCGCCGATGTGAAGTCCGTCACCCAGTCCCTGATTGACGGCGGCTGTGATGTAATCTTCGTACCCAATGACTCTGTGGTACAGGACGGTGTGTCTGCCCTGACAGAGCTGTGCCAGGAGAAGAAGATTCCAACCTACTGCTCCTCTGCCACCACGGTTGCCTCCGGCTGCACCGCCACCCTGGCCATTGACGACAAGGGCATCGGCGAAAAGACCGCAGAAATGGCTATTCAGTATTTTGACGGCAAAAAGGTAACGGAGATCCCCGCCCAGGTGTGCGGCATCGACTACTGCTCCGTGAATAAGACAGCACTGGCTGCCGGCGGTTTGGCTACCCCCACCAAGGACACCGTTGGCTATGAGGTCAAGGTGCTGGAAGCAGCAAAATAAGTAAAAAAATCACAAATCGGCGGGCGCACTGCAAGGTGCGCCTGCTGCAATTTTTTTCATACCCAAAGGAACAAGAACTTATGCTTTATCTCACTGCCCTGCAAGAGGGCTTACTGTACGGACTGTTGGCGCTGGGTGTTTACATCAGCCTGCGGGTGCTGGACATTCCCGACCTGACCACCGAGGGCAGCTTCGGTTTTGGCTCTGCACTGGCCGCCGTTTTGGCTGCCGGGGGCCACACCTATCTGTCCCTACCCATTGCCTTTTTAGGCGGCATGGCCGCCGGACTAATCACCGGGCTGCTGCAAACCAAGCTGCAAGTGCACCCGGTACTGGCCGGTATCATCACTATGAGCGGGCTGTACTCCGTCAACCTGATCGTTCGGGGCGGCCCCAACCTGTCCATCGGCGCCGCCAATCTGTTTAAGCAGTTCTATAAGGCGCTGCACCTGACCGGCGATCAGCGCAAGGTGGCCGGTGCGCTGCTGGCGCTGGCGATCTGCCTGGTAGTGACCCTGCTGCTGATTGTGTTCTTTAAGACCCATGTGGGCCTGTGTATCCGCGCTACCGGCGACAATCAGGATATGGTGCGCGCTTCCTCCATCAATGTGGACGCCACTCTGATCCTGGGGCTGTGCATCAGCAACGGGCTGATCGGTCTGGCAGGCGCACTGGTGACCCATTATGTAGGTTACAGCGACACCTCCACCAGCAACGGCACTCTGATCTACGGCCTGGCCGCCGTCATTATCGGCGAGGCACTGTTTGGCAAGCGGGGCGTCACCGTGGGGCTGATCTCCGCCGTGTGCGGCTCCGTGATCTACAAACTGATCGTCACCTTTGTGGTGGATATTGAGCTGTTTGGCACCAACAGCGCCAATTTGATGAAGCTGATGTGCGCCGTGATCGTGGCTGCCACCTTTATTATCCCGGCTGCCAAGCGCACCGCCCGGAACCGCAAAGTAAAGAAGGAGGCCCGCCGCAATGCTTGATGTAAAGAATGTTTCCAAGACCTTTGCCAAGGGCACCGTCAATGAACACATTGCCCTGGAGAAGATCAATTTGCACCTGGATCGGGGCGAATTCCTCACCATTGTCGGCTCCAACGGCGCCGGCAAATCCACCCTGTTTAACCTGATCTGCGGCACCTTTATGCAGGACAGCGGCACCGTTACCCTGGACGGGCAGGACATTTCCTTTCTGCCGGAGCACAGGCGTGCCAAGTTGATCGGCCGGGTGTTCCAGGACCCGATGAAGGGCACCGCACCGAATATGACCATTGAGGAAAACCTGGCGCTGGCCTACACCCGCGCCCACTCCAGCGGGCTGGCGCTGGCTCTGTCTAAGAAAAAGAGCAACTTTTTCCGGGAGCAGGTGTCTCGCTTTAATATGGGGCTGGAGGACCGAATGAAAACCAAGATCGGTCTGCTGTCCGGTGGGCAGCGGCAAGTGGTCACCTTGCTGATGTGCACCATCTGCACCCCCAAGCTGCTGCTCTTAGACGAACACACCGCCGCACTGGATCCGGTCACCGCCAAAAAGGTGATGGACATTACCAACGAGATCGTGGCAGAAAACAACATCACCACCATGATGATCACCCACAATATGTCCTCTGCACTGGCCACCGGCGACCGCACCATTATGATGGACAGCGGCCGAATTATCATTGACCTGAACAAAGAGCAAAAAGCCCATATGACCGTGTCGGATCTGCTGGCACTATATCGGGAAAAAGAGACTAAAGAGTTCGACACCGACCGCATTTTGCTGCAAAAAGAGGAGCCGACCCAATGAAGTGTATCAGCTGGAATGTAAACGGCCTGCGAGCCTGTATGGGCAAGGGCTTTGCCGACTTTTTTGCTGCGGCAAACGCGGACCTGTTTTGCCTGCAAGAAACGAAACTGCAAGCAGGGCAAATCGACTTTGCGCCCCCGGGCTACCACGCCTACTGGAACTATGCAGAGAAAAAGGGCTACTCCGGCACCGCCATCTTCTCCAAGCAGGAGCCGCTGCGGGTGCAGTACGGCATGGGCAAGGAGGAGCATGACAGTGAAGGGCGGCTGATTACCCTGGAATTCCCGGCGTTCTACTTTACCACCGTATATGTGCCCAATTCTCAACGAGAGTTAACCCGGCTGGACTACCGTATGCAGTGGGAGGACGACTTTCTTACTTATCTGCAAACCCTGGATCAAAACAAACCGGTGATCTTCTGTGGCGACCTGAATGTGGCCCACCGGGAGATCGACCTGAAGAATCCAAAGACCAACCACAAAAACGCCGGTTTTACCGATGAAGAGCGAGGCAAAATGACCGCCCTGCTGGGCAGCGGATTCACCGATACTTTCCGCTACTTTTACCCGGATGCCACCGGCATATACAGCTGGTGGAGCTATATGTTCCACGCCAGAGAGAAGAACGCCGGTTGGCGTATTGACTACTTTATCACCTCTGACCGGCTGCAACCTAAATTGCGGGACGCCAAGATCCACACGGATATTTTTGGCAGCGACCACTGCCCCATTGAGCTGGACATCGACCTGTAATCCACAACAAAAAGACCACCTGCGCAAGCAAAACCTGCGTAGGTGGTCTCTTTATTTATACCTAACAATATGCTGCTATTCTGTCGGTGCAGTCGGAGCGGGGATCAAGCCCAGCTCTGCTAATTTTGCTGTAATATCTTCAAAATTATAAATATGCGCAACGGGATAACCGGCTTTTTGACACACTGCGTCCACAAAAGAATCTCTTTGCTGTCTGCTTTGCGCTTGGTGGCTTTTATCATCCAACTCTAAAAGCGCAAGTACCTGCAAATTATCCGGCTTGCACAGCACAAAATCAACATGCTTTTTACTGACCATATTGAAATACTTTATGCGGTCTTTGCCTTGCTTTTGACTGCTTACATCTACCAGATCAGCCAATCGAACCTTAGCCAAAATGTGCAGATTGTGCCGATCACAAATGGGCTTTAATTTTTTATAAAACGCCCATTCATTCTTTGTCAGCAGCAATTTTTTGGTGTACGGCAAATCTGCTTCCGTCGCACCCGGATCGGGCGTTACCTGCTCCACGGGCTGTGCATTTTGCTTGCGTGTTCCCAGCAATACATTCAGCACCACAGACACAAGCGCGACCAACGCCAGTATGCCAATCACAACATATACCATTTTTCGATCCTCTTTTCTTTTTTTCCGTTTTATTCCTGCACTTCGATGGTGTCGATCACCACATCATTGACCGGTTTATCCCCGGGACCGCAGGGTACGGCAGCGATGGCGTCCAGCACATCGGCACCGTCAATCAGCTGGCCAAACACCGTGTGGTGGAAGTCCAGCCAAGGGGTGCCACCCCCCTGCTTGTACTGCTCTACCACTTCCGTAGGATAGCCCTGGTCAGACAGTGCCTCCATTTGGTCAATCAAATTGGCGGGTACAGACTTAGCCTGGACCACAAAGAACTGGCTACCGTTGGTGCCGGGGCCGCTGTTTGCCATAGACAGAGCACCATAGTAGTTGCGGGCGTCCAGCGCGAACTCATCCTCAAAAGGTTTGCCCCAAATGGACGCGCCGCCGCAACCGGTACCGGTAGGATCGCCGCCCTGGATCATAAAATCCTGAATCACCCGGTGGAAGATCAGGCCGTCATAATAGCCGTTTTTGGCGTGGGTGATAAAATTCTCCACTGCCTTGGGCGCCGCTTCGTCCAGCAGCACAAAGGTCATATCGCCGCGGTTGGTTTTGATCACAGCTTTTTTGCCGTCTTTCTTTTCTAACTGATTCATCTTAATACTTCACTTTCTCGTTGATTTTTTGCAGCACCGCCGGGTCGATCTTCGCCACCTGGCGGTCATAGGTCATCAGACCGTTGATCTCGTCCTCCACATCCGTCACCTGTGTATAAACGGTGGCAGCCAGGCCGGTTTTGATCTGGGGAATGATCACCTTGTTAAACAGTTTTTGGTACGCCGCCGTCAGCTTTTCCTTGCTGGGATAAACTCGGTAGCCAAAAGTGCGTTCGTTCCAGGTGTGACCGGGCGTTTTCAGCGCATAGCCGCCGAACTCTGTCAGCAGCCAGGGCTTGTCGCCGGCGTGCACCCGAATGGGGGTAAAATAAATGTGCTTGCTGATCACATCACTGTCGCCGCAGGGGTGCCATCCGCTGGCGGCGTCCACCGTGCGGGTGGGATCCCATTCTTTCAGCAGATTGTAGGCCACCGTAGAATCAAACTGACCCCAGCCCTCATTAAAGGGCACCCACATGGCAATACAGGGGCAGTTATACAGGGCGTCCACCATCTCCCACAGTTCCTGATAATACAGTTCACGAGCGGCTGCGTCCGTGCGCTTAAAGGTCTTATACTTCCGGTCATCCAGGGTAATACCCACAAAGGGAATCGCGGAGATCTCCAGCCCGTAGTGCCCGCCGCCGTTGATCATATCCTGCCACACCAAAATGCCCTGCACATCGCAGTAATGATACCAAAGAAGCGGTTCCATTTTAATGTGCTTGCGCAGCATATTAAAGCCGCAGCGCTTTACATGGGTCACATCGTACGCCATGGCCGCATTGGCCGGCGGGGTCAAAAAGCCGTCCGGATAATAGCCCTGGTCCAGCAAACCGTTATGGAAATAAGGCTTATTGTTCAAAAACAGACGGGGCAGACCGTCCAAGTCCCGACCGATAGAGAACTTGCGCATACCGAAATAGGAACGGATCACCTCGCCGCAGGCCTCAAATTCCACCTGATAGAGAAACGGCGACTCCGGGCTCCAGGACTTAAAGTCCGGCAACGGCACATCTGTGTCCGTAGTGTCGGCCACCAAAGTCTCGCCGTCATAAATGCGGGTGCGTACATGGTCAGTGCCAAAGAATTCAAAGTGCACGGCGGCGCCGTCAAAATTCGGCGTGATCCGCACTTTCTCCAGGAATTCCACCGGCGTGGACTCCAGCCAAACGCTCTGCCAAATGCCGCTTTGGGGCGAATACCAAATACCGCCACGCTTGGTCTTTTGTTTTCCCCGGGAATACTGGTTTTCGTCCGTAAAGTCCTGCACAGATACTTCCAGCTTATTTTCCCCCGGTTGCAGGGCCTCTGTCAACTCCAAAGTAAAGGGTGTGTAACCCCCCTGATGGCCGCCCACCTGCACACCGTTTAAGTACACGGTGCACATTTGGTCCACCGCGCCAAAGTGTAGGAACACCCGCCCCCGGTTAAAGTTCTCCGGCAAAGCAAAGGTGCGCCGATAGTGCAGGTACTCACCGGGCTTTAAGGTGCGCTCCACCCCGGAAAGCGGTGTCTCCGGCGAGAAGGGCACGCAAATGGCCGTGTCCATCTGTACCGGCACGGTGCTGTCCCTGGTAAAGGCACACTGCCACATACCGTTTAAGCTCAGGTACGAATCCCGCACAAATTGCGGGCGCGGATACTCGAGCAGCGGACAACTTTTGTCCAACTGCTTTCCCCATTCAGTCAGCATCATAAGTTCTCTCCTCACTTACAATTTTGCAGTCCTCAATGCGTACATGTTTATTACAGATCCGCAGCGCTGCCTTCTTATGAGACACAATAATGCAAGTCACATTTTGCAGCGCTTTCAGATTTTTCAAAAAGCGATGTTCTGTTTCCTCGTCCAGCGCGGAGGTGGCCTCGTCCAGCAGCAGCACCGGGGATTTGGACAGCAAACTGCGGGCAATCGCCAGCCGCTGCACTTGCCCCTCGGACAGACCCATACCCCGCTCGCCGATCACGGTCATCAAGCCCTGGGGCAATTCGTTGATAAAGGTGTCTGCACAGGCGATCTCAACGGCCCGCTGCACCTCCTCGTCCGTAGCGTTACTGTTAATGAACTTCAAATTATCCAGTATCGTGCCGGACAGAAGCATATTCCCTTGGGGCACATAGGCAAACAGCCGGCGAGTGTGCTTGTCTGCCGGGATATGGCTGCCGTCCGCCATCTCCAAGTAAATAGAGCCGTCCTGGGTAGGAAACACGCCCAGCAGCAACTTCAGCAGCGTGCTCTTGCCGATGCCGGAGATGCCGGTGATGGCCACAAAGTCCCCTTTGTTAATGGTCAGTGAGGTATGATCCAGGATCACATCCCGGTCATAGCGGAAGTCAATATTATCAAACTGCAACGCCCGCAGATCCCGGTAAGCGGACGGTACATCCACATCGTCCGCGTTGCTGCTCTCCTCCTCCGGCAGATTCTCGATCTCCATCAGCCGCTCCGCAGAAGCAATGATGGCAAAATACTTGGGCATAATACCGGACAAAGAAGCAAACGGCCCCTGAATTTGGTTTACCAGCTGGAGCATGGCGGTAACTGTACCGTAGTCCAGCCCATTCAGCAGCCGATAGGCGCCAAAGGCCAGGGCGAACACATAGCCGATATTAAAGGTGGTAGACAGCCCGGCGTTGGCGGCAATACCGAAGAAACGCCGCTTCATACGCGCCACATAATTCTCCTGTTGCAGCGCGTCCGTCTGCTGGTTGATCTTGTCCTCCGCCACAAAAGTCTTGATCACCAGCAGGTTGCTGATGGTCTCTTGCATAAAGGAGCGGGTCTTGCCCTCCGTTTGCTGGACCTGCTTGTGCAAACGCTTTAAGGTCTTGCGAAACATACGGGTAGACAGGAACACAAACACCCCGCCCACCAAAAAGGCAAGGGCAAACACCTTGTCAATAATCACTAGGTAAATAAAGGCACTAAGCAGCTTGACGATAAAAAACACCACATTGGGCAACAAGGTGGTATAGCCGTCTGTAATCACCTGCACATCGTTAAACAGCAGATTATTCAGCTCGCCGGTATGGTACTTGGACACACTGGCGTAGTCCTTTTTAATGAGCACCTGAAGCATATGCTTTTTGAAGATCATATCCAGGCGCGCCTTGCATCGCTCGGAAAAGCTGCTGCCGATTAGATTCAGTGCCATCTGCACCATGATCAGGATCAGCAGATAAACGGCATAGCGCACCACATAACCCCAGTCTTTGTATTCGGTAGCGCCGTTAATGATATGCTTGGAAAAATTGGCAAAGCACACGGACAGCGCCGCGCCCAGCGCGTTGGTAAACAGCAGTACCGCCGCTTTTGGCAACTGGCTCTTGCCGATGGCAGTCATCCAGCGAATGGCAGCCCAATCGGAGCGAGAGGGCTTTCGTTTGGTCCGGTTCAGGATCGTTCACCTCTTTTAAAAATATGGCGACGGATCCAGCCGCAGCCTTTATGGACAAACATGATCAGCGGGCGCACCGGGTACAGTGCCACCCACACCCGGCTGTACAGCCGGTAGCGGCGACTGTTTTGGCAGTCCACATATCGCTTTCCGTCCTTATAGAACCCGGCCAGCACGCCGCAAATGCTGTCGTCCGTAACATATTCCTTTTGAAGCCGATTGTCGCCGATAATTACATAATCCTCTGGGCGCACCCGCACAATACGGTGCATAATGTACTTGCCACCGGGGGTGCGATACACCGGCACATCGTACTTCTTTAGCCGCCCCCGGGGACGCACAATAATAATATTGTCCCGCCCTTGATGAATCAGCGGCCACATAGAGGTTCCATGGGTCAGCCCGGTATAAATGCCCTTTTCGGCAATGATCTGTTCAATGCTGTCGTACATACTTGCGAAAGCTCCATTATCTTAAAACAAAATATATCTATTTCAGTATAACAGATAGCGGGATTTTATGCAACTGTGTTGACCCATAGAAAAAAAGGTGTTATACTGTAAAAAAACAAAAGAGCCGCGGTTCCCGGAAGGGATCAAATCGGAAGCACGGTGCAACGCCGTCACAACCGCCATTACCGTGATCGAGTTTTGCTCTGCACAGGCCATTGCGCAAGCGAGAAGGCGCAGAGTGAGTATATCGTAAGTCGGGACACCCGCCGCAGGCTTTAGATCGCAAACACACTTTTGGGCTTAAGGGAAAGATGTGGAGGCAGCGCTGGTATAACTGCGCCCTTTTCTGTCCCCTGCCCACGGCAAGGGACTTTTTATTTTGCAAAGAACACGAAAAAGTATTGCACTGCTGATGTTGGCGCTGGCGCTGTTCTTTACCAGCTGCACGACCGGAGCCAACGAACAGACCGGTACCTCTCCGCAGAGTCAAACCGTTACGGCAGCCGGCAAAGCAGATACAACCGCCGCCAAGGCCGGTTCCAATACGGTCACCGGCGCCACAGCCAAAGGCGCAGCGGCAGCCGGAACCACCGCCAAAACCGATGGTGCAAAAAGCGGCACCCCCACCGGCAGCACAGCTGCCAAAGCAAAGGGCAGCAGCGGCAAAAGCACAACCACCAGCCGCGCCGCAAACAGCGCCAAGTGGCAGGGCGGCTCCGCCGGCCTGATCCCCACCGGCGGTACCACCCGCAAACAAACCACTAAGAAGCACACCACCAAGCGGCACACGACTCCCCAGTCCAAAACCGTGACCTGTACCATTACGGTGGAATGCAAGAATATTCACAAGCACATGAGCCAGCTGAAAAGCGGCCACGAGCGCTTTGTACCGAACGACGGCTACATTATCCACGCAGAGAGCCACACAGTGAATCGGAGCAGCACTGCCTACGATGTGCTGAAGCTGGCTTGCAACGCCCACGGCATACGCCTAACTGCCAAGAGCACTTCCTACGGTGTCTATGTGGTGGGAATCAACAACCTGGATGAAAAGGACTGCGGCAGCGCCAGCGGCTGGATGTACAAGGTCAACGGCACCGTACCTATGACCTCCTGCGGCAAATATAAAATGGACAGCGGCGACAATCTGGTATTCTATTATGTATGCACCGGAGCCGATCGCTAAAACGATATTTGCAGGTTTCACCTGTTCAAATAAAAAATAAAACGGAGGACAAAACAATGAAAAAACTGATGAGCACCTGCACTGCGCTTTTGCTGGCTGTGTGTATGCTGCTGCCGGCTTACAGCGCTTTTGCTGCAACCGACAACGACAAGATTGGCGAACGCCTGGAAAAGGTGATGAGCCAGACCGAGGGCGCCACCAACTACCTGTACAAGGATAAGGACTTCGGCGTGGCCGACGCAGTAGACATGCTGGCTGCTGTGCGCAACTACGATGCCAGCGACGCCCAGGTGGAGGGCTTTATGGCTGCTGTAGAGAAAGAGCTGAAAGCGAACGGCGGCAAGCTGTATTACCCGGTGCCGGTATATGATGACAACTATGCACAGATCGGCACCAACAACACAGAGGAGCTGGAGCTGTATGCTGCCGTCATCTGCGTGTATGACGCCATGGGCAAGGACTACACCGATGTGGCCGGCTATGACTTGAGCAAGCTGATGCAAAACTGCGGCACCGCTGTTTACGGCACCAACTACTACCTGTACCGCCTGGTGACAGAGGCCTGCGCCATTGTGGACGCGCCCCAGAGCTTTGTGCAGTCTGTGGTCAAGAACCTGACCGATCTGTACAAGATGGGCGAGGGTCCGGACTTTTGGGGCGGTTACGGCGCATCTGCCGACGACCTGGGCGCGTTCCTGACCGCTTTGGCCCCCTATGCTGACGATTACAAAACCTACATTGACGACGCTGTGGAGCTGCTGGAGAAAAATGTGTCCGACGCAGGTTACACCAGCTGGGGTTCTGCCAATGCAGACTCCACCGCTATGGCACTGATGGCTTACAGCGCCCTGGACGATCAGGAAAAAGCAGACAAGGCCTACGACCTGCTTTGCAAATTCGAGTCCAAGACGACCGGTGTGTTCACTTACGACGGCGAGGAGAATTCGCTGGCCACCAAGGACGCTCTGACTGCACTGGGCTACTACACCGACCACCTGATCGGCCGCATTGTGATCGATCCTGATGATCCGACAGAGCCGACCACCAAGAAAAACGCCGAGAAGACCACTGCAAACAAGAGCACCAAGGAAATCACCAAGAAGAGCACTTCCAAAAAATCCCCGGCCACCGGCAACAATGCCGCTGCCGCCGGCGTGATGGCTATTACCGCTGCCGGCGCTTGCCTGCTGCTGGCCAAAAAGCGCAAATAAACCATTCTAAACACAGACCGCACCTCACAAGGGGTGCGGTTTTTTCTTTGCTTTTTTACCAAAAGTGTACGCAATTTGCGTATATCCTAACTCAAATCTTTTTGTTGTATCGGATTGACAAAAGCACCAATTCACACTACAATATAAAGTATATGCGAACGGTGGCGAACCGTACGGAAAGGGAAAGAATAATAGATATAATGATAGAGAAGAACTGTCCCCATTGCGGGGCGGCCATGCCGGAGGAGGCGCACTACTGTTTGCAGTGCATGACCCCCTGTACCCCGGCACAGCCCAGTACCGCCTATTTGAAATCCTGCGCAGAACATAGCCAAAAGCGTATCAACCGCAAGCAGATATCCTCTGTGCTGGCAACGATGATTCTGCTGGTGGTACTAATTCCCAGCGCGCTGGCGGCACCGCTCCACCAGCAAAATGCCGCCACCGCAGAGGGTGCCCTCACCGGCACCGTACAAGCGGCGGAGACGGAGACGGAAGCGCAACCAAAGACACTGCTGGGCAAAGTGAAAAAAGCCGCAAAAAAAGCGGAGCAAAAGATACAGAGCGCCACCGGCAAGATGAAAGAGGCGGTGGGCATTGCCCCCACGGCGGAGGAAAAGCAGGCCATGGCCAACGAGGCCGCGGAGCAGGCCGCCCGACAGCAGGAAAGGGACAACCGCTCCACCGGCGACCGGGGAAATAACCGGGGCAATACCGGCAACACAAACAATGCGGGAAACGGCGGTGCAAGCACCGGCAGCGGGCACAGCACCACCGGCACCACGGCCCCGTCCACAAACGGCACCACCAAGCCCGGCAGCACCACCACAACGACCACCACGCAACCGACCACCCAGCTGGAAAACACAGCCCTGCCCAAGCCGGAATATAACAAATACGAGTACACCTTGGACGGCGACTATGCCAAGGTGACCAAATACACCGGCAACGCCAAAGTTGTGGTACTCCCTGCCGCCATTGACGGACACCAGGTGAAATACTACTGTACCGGCACCTTTACAAATAAGGATATAGAACTGGCCGTCTTTGATGATTTTGAGGTCTACCACACCTTGTGGATACAAAACGCAGTTTTCAAAGACTGCAAAAAGCTGAAAAAGGTGGTATTTCCCAATCACGCAGACTTGGGCATTCTTCCCAACTTTGCCTTGGGCTGTACCGCTTTGAGCAAAATTGAAATCGACAACTGGCAATATAAAATGCAGGGCGGCGTGCTGTACTACTACAACACGAATAGCTGGGCTGCTCAATACTACTGCGAGGGCTACACAGCCACCCGCTGGAATGTGGCGGAATACTGTACGGCCATCAACTGTGAAGAATCCTTAAAAAACAATGCCCATATTCACGAGCTGCGGCTGAATTCCTATGTGAGCTGCCCCGCCGGTTACAAACTGCCGGAGAGCTTGCAGGCCATCTATGTGGCAGAGGATAATAAGCAGTATTTTAGCAAAGACGGTGTGCTCTACTATGGGCCGAACACCAACAACCCCAACCGCCTGTTTTGTTATCCGGCCGACAAACCAGCCGTCACCTATACCATACCGAACAATGCAGTCTTCGATATGGGATCCGTCAAGAACAAACACTTAAAGACCTTGGTGATTCCCAAGAGTGCAACGGTATATGACAGCACGCTGAAATACATTTGCCGCGGCACGGTGTTCCCAAATTTGGAAACCATTAAAGTACAAAAAGGCAGCCCCCACGTGGATTATATCCGCACCACATTCACCGGCAAGGTGATCGTATATTAAGGAGAACCGTATGGCAAAAAACACCAACGATCTGCTGGATCAGCTGGCAGACAACAACTGCTCCATTGACGACTACCTGGAAGAGAACCGGGAGGATATGATCATTTTGGCAGCCAAGGATTTTTGGGAGGCAGCCATTGAACGCAGCGGAATGTCCAAGTGCAATATTATCAACAAGGCAGACTTTAACTACTGCTATTTTTACGATATTGTCAATGGGCGCAAGATCGCGTCCCGAGACAAGGTGATCCGCCTGATTCTCAGTATGCACCTGACCACCGACGACTGCCAGGAGGCGCTGCGTATCAGCGGCCGCTCCGCCCTGTATCCCAAGGTACAGCGGGATGCACTGCTGATCTACGGGATTGAGAACCGCTACACCGTGGATGAAACCAACCAGCTGCTTTCCGCCCATGGGGAGGATACGCTCCGATGAGCAAAACAGAGAAAACGGAGATCAGCGACCTGCGCCGCTATATGGAACAGTCCCTGGCAGAGCACTACACGCAGGTTATTACATTTAAGGATCGGGAAGACAGCTTTGTGTCTTTGTACGCCCACAAAGACACCGGCCAAAAGGTGCTGCTGCGCCGCTCCGGCAACCGCAACGACGGTGTGTACCGCGCTCTGCGAGGCAAGCGGCTGTGTAATTTGCCTATGGTTCTGGAAGTGTGCTCTGAAGAGGCGCACCTGCTGGTGTTGGAAGAATATATAGAAGGGCGCACCCTGGACAAAATTCTGGACAGCGGCCAACTGACTCCGGCGCAGGCAGCAGCCTATACCATTGACCTGTGTCATGCGCTGGAAGAACTGCACAGCCTGGGCATTGTCCATCGGGATATTAAGCCCGCCAATGTGATGATCACGCCGGAGAACCGAGCGGTTTTGCTGGATCTGAGCATTGCCCGGGAAATCAGCAGCGACCAGCAAGACACCCGCAGTCTTGGCACCGTAGGCTATGCGGCGCCGGAGCAGTACGGCGTGGCACAAAGCAACCGCGCCACGGACCTGTACGCCTTGGGGGTACTGCTGAACACCATGATCACCGGCGTGCACCCGGCAGTGGATATTCCCCGCGGACCCATTCGCCACATTGTGCAAAAGGCCACGGATACGCAAATCTCCAAACGATACAAATCTGCCGCTGCTATGGCTCGCGCCCTGCGTCCTTATGTACGGTTATAAAAATCAAGAAGTGCCCGATTCAGCGTCGGGCACTTCTTTACTTTTGTCTAAAAATTGTCACCCCTCGCACAATAAGCGCATAGACTGGAAGGGGTGATACTTATGTTCTCTGCGCTACTCTCTTTTTTAAGCGCCAATGTGCTGCTGTTTATTCTACATATTGACGGCAGCAGCAGTTTTCCAAAGCCTTTATCCGCCAAGGAGGAGCGGGCGGTACTGGAGCGACTGCAAGACGGTGACCCGGCAGCGCGAGCCACGCTCATTGAGCGCAATCTGCGGCTGGTAAGCCATATTGTGAAAAAATACTACTCACGCACCAACGATACGGAGGATTTGGTAAGCATCGGCACCATTGGGCTCATCAAGGCCATAGACAGTTTTGACCCATCCAAGGGCACCCGCTTGGCCACTTACGCCAGCCGGTGTATAGAGAACGAGATCCTGATGTACTTCCGCGCCCAGCGCAAGACCAGCGGTGAGGTGCACCTGGGCGATGCCATTGAGATAGATAAAGACGGCAATCCCCTGACCCTGCAAGATGTGATCCGCGATGAACGGGATATGGAGCAGGAGCTGGAGCAAAAAATCCGATGGGAAAAGGTGCGCCGCTACATTGAAGCCATGCCGGAGGGGCGGGAGCGGGAAATTTTGGTGCTGCGCTACGGTCTGGACAATCAAAAACCGCTGACCCAACGAGAAGTTGCGCAGCGGTTAAATATCAGTCGTTCTTATGTAAGTCGCATTGAAAAGAGCGTACTCACCGCCATTCGACGGGCGGTCCAGCCGGAAGAAAACGGCAAAAAGCAACGCAGCCGATCAACGATCAAATAAATTGCTACCGTCACAGGCAATAGCCACCGTTAAGGGGAAATCGGTAAATTCCAGTTCCTTTACCGACTCGCAACCCAGATCTTCATAGGCGATCACTTTGCAGGTCGTAATGCACTTGGAAGCCAGCGCACCGGCGCCGCCAATGGCACACAGATACACTGCCTTGTTGCGTACAACGGCATCACACACGGCGGCGTTGCGCTCGCCCTTGCCTACCATAGCCACCACGCCGGCGTCCAACAGGCGGGGGGCATACGGGTCCATACGGCTGCTGGTGGTGGGGCCGCAGGCACCCACGGCCAAGCCCTCCGGCGCAGGCGTAGGTCCGGCGTAGTAGATCACTGCGTCTTGCAGATCATAGGGCAGCGGCTCCCCAGCGTCCATGGCAGCCACAATGCGCTTGTGCGCCGCATCTCGGGAGGTATAAACACGCCCGGACAGCAGCACCCGATCCCCGGCGTGGAGCCGCGGGGCCATTTGGCGCAGCTGGGCGCAATTCAATTTATATTCCATTACTCTTGCTCCTGCAACCGGGCGCGCAGCGCGCGATTTTCGCTTTCCAGTGCTTCCAGCACGGCTATATTCTGCCGCAGCTCCCGATTGGCTTCTTTTAGTTGAAAGTCCAGATTTTTATTGACGATCTCCAGTCGCTGGCATTCAAAATTCACATCTTCCAGCGCAGCCATCAAGCGAGAGATCTCCGCTTGCAGGCGCTCTAAATCCGTTTGCACCGGACACTCCCCCTCTCTTTAGGGACAAACAGGAGGCGAAAAACCGCCTCCTGCAATGATCTGTTACATATCAATATCGGTGTCGATCTCAAAGTAGCGAGAGCCGAACCAATGCTCCTTAATGGAGTAGGATTTCTCCAGCGCCTTGGTATCTGCGTCACCGTCAGAAGAAGCCATAGCCTGCTGGGCGGTGTACTTCCATGCGGGCATATTTGTCTGCTTCACGAAGTACATAATATGATAACCGTAGTCCGTCTGTACCATGGCCACATCGCCGCTCTTACGGCTGCTGTCAAAGCACCAGTTGCCAAAGGAATTTACCATCTGACCGGGATATACATTCTCGTACAGGCCGCCGTCGTTGGCGTTGTTGTCCGCAGAATTGTCCTTCGCCAGCTGGGCAAAGGCGTCCTCGGTCTTCTTGCCGCTGTTATACTGGGCCAAAATCTTCTCGGCCTTCTTCTTGGCGTCATTCCACTGCTTGGTGGTCGCCTGAGCGGCGGAAGTGTTTTTACTATTCGTCTCCGGCTTAATGAGAATATGGCGTACATTAACGGTCTTGGTCTCAGACAGGGCCACCGGGCGCAGAACATACACCACAGAGGTGCTGTACTGCTTTACATCACCGGCCTTGCGGTCCTTGCTGTACAGCCAGTCCAAGCCGGGATACTTGGTGCTGTCCTTGCTGTCCGCAGTGGCAATGGCCATCTGCTGGTTCTTCAAGGTGGTCTTGGTCACATCCAGCTGGGTGGAGTAACCGGCAGCCTTATAGGCTTTCTTGTAGAAATCGGAGGAGGCATAAGCGCTGCACAAAGCAGTGAAGTTGGAGCCGTCGCTCTTCAACGCCTTGGCAAAAGCCTTGGCATCGTCCTCGGTGTCGCACTCAAAGGCACGAATGCTTACGCTCACCAAGTCGTCCCGGTTTTCTTTGAGATACTTATTGTAATCGTCCTCGGAGTAGGTCTTGCTGGCCTTTTTCTCAGACAGGTCATTTTTATAATTCTGGGCAATGTAGGCGATCTTGGCCTCCTGGCGGAAAGTCTTTTCCGTTACGCCGCGACCCATGGCCTTTACAAGATATGCGCTTAAGGTATAACCGTACTTATGCGCCTGCTCCTTGTACTGCTTCATGGTATCATCGATGTCGCTCTGCTGCTCATCGGTGATCTTCGGTTCTTTGCCGTCGTTGGCCTTTACAGCCTCCAGGTAGTACATGTAATTAGACTTGATGGTCTCCAGCACTTCGTCGTGCAGGTACTCCAGCCAAGTGACTTCCTTATTGTCGTCATTCTTGGTGGTTTGCTTAGATAGGGGCTTGTCAAAGTCCACATCCAGGTGGTACTTGCTCAAATCCAGGCCGTACTTCTGGTACTGGCTCTGCTGGCTCTGCATATTGTTGTAAGTCGTAGCAAAGTAGTAGTTGTATGTACTTACTTTAATATTGGCCTTTTGGTCCTTGCCGTCGGTAACGGTAAGCGCCGTCACCGTCTGGGCCGGCCAGCCCAGGTAGCTGATAAAGCCCTTTCGCACGGCACCGGTGGCCACATAGGTCACCAGCAGCGCCACCACAACCACCACCGCAATCACAGAGGTCGCGATCTTCCTGGTGCGCTTAGCCATCTGCAAGGCGGCCTTTTTGCTGCCCAGTGCAGCCAACTGGCTTTGCAGTGCCTTGAGCTTTTGCTGCTCTTTTTCTTTCTTCTCGGTGTCGCTCTCTGCGGCAACGGCGGCCTTGACAGCCTCGATTTCCTTTAAGAGCTTTTCCTTCTTGGCAGCCAACTTAGCTGCGTTCTTTTCTGCCTTTTTCGCAGCGGCCTGCTTTTTCTTCTCTGCCTTTTTGTTGTCGGCGTCGGAAGAAAGGGTCTTGCCGCCAGTCAAAAGATCGTCGTCCAGTTCTTTTTTGTCTTTTGCCATTTGTCAATCATCCTTAATTCGTTAGAATTTACTAAAAACAATGCAAAGATATTTTACACTACTTGCTAAAATATTACAAGGGTTTTTTGTTTTTTTTCAATAAAATATACAAAAAAGCAGGCGTTCTCCGGAGAGAGCGCCTGTTCCCTTTTGGTTTTGGAATTATTCGCCGGTGGTGCCGGAGGTAGCAGAGTTGCCGGCGGTGGTGGTCTTCTCCGGCTTAGCCTGGGTGGCCTTCTTCATCACCGTCTTGTGCTCCTTTACGGCACAGCCGTCGACCATCCGGGTCTCCCGGTCGGAGAGAATGTCCTTTTTACAGTTGTACTGGTACTGGGGGCATTTGTCAATGAAATACATAATGTGGTAGCCGTACTTGGACTTTACAATGGCCACATCGCCGTACTTGCGGCTGTCGTCCATAGCCCATTTCTCAAACTCGGCCACCATGGCGCCCTTTTTGGTGCCCTCAATCATACCACCGAAAATGCCCTGACCGCCTGCGGAGGTGGAATTGGTATCGGCGCTGTTTTCCTCCGCCAGCATGGCAAAATCATACTCGGTCTTGTCCGTCTTGTTGTACTGTGCCAGCAGCTTTTCAGCCTTTTCCTTGGCAACTGCCCACTCTTTTTTGGTGTACTTTTTCTCGGTGGAGGAGGTGCTGCTGTCCTTGCTGTTGTCCCCGGGGGTCACCAGCAGGTGCCGCACGGAGTACACGGTGGTCTCGTCCAACTTAGGTGTGCCGGTCTTGATAAACAGATAGATAAATTTGTTTTCCTCGTCGCAGTAATAAGTGGTGTCGCCCACCTTGGTGCTGTCGTTAAACAGCCACTGCGTGGTCTCCTTGCCATAGGAGCTGTCCTTGGCGGTCATGGTGTTCTCCACATACTCGCTGAGTCCATCCACAGCCTTGGCCTCATTCTCAAAGTAGCCGCCGGCTACATACTGCTTGATCAGATCTGCACACACGGTGGGGATCATCTTTTTCATATCCTTTACGGAATGGATCTTGGTCAAGTACTCCTTTGCCTTTTTCACCGACGCTGCCTTGGTCTCTGCGCTGGTGGTGTCATAAGTCATCTCAATAAAGGCAAAGGCGCAGTTGTAATAATCCTTACTGTGCGCCTTATAGAACGCATTGTATTCCTCATCGCTGATGTTGGAACGGGTCAGCGTGTGGCGATAATAGTTCTCAGCAATATATGCCTGCTCCTGCACGGTCTCCAGCGTGGCAGCGGTGCAGTAATCGCCGAATTCTTTCTCAATATAATCGTCCAGGGACTGATTCGCCTCGGAGGCGCTGGACTTTAAGCTGTCCATCTGCTCCTTGATACTCTTCTTCTGATCCGCCGTCAGGGTAATACCCGCTGCCTGCCCGGCCTCATAATACGAGGTCACATACTGAATCTGATCCACGGTCTTGTCCTTGAACATTTGCAGCCATGTAATCTTCTCCCCATCGGAATTGGTCACATACTGCTTGCTGTAATCCTTGGTTGAGTCCAAGTCATAGTAGCCGTAATTGGCGTAGTTCAGGTAGTTCTGAACGATACGGGAATAATAGTAGTTGTATGCGCCCAGGGACACTTTTGTCTCACCCACCGTCAGGGCCGTGCCGCCGGGATTGAGCATTTCGCCCTCTTTGCCGTTAGGCACGGTGTAGTAGCGTACACCTAACACTGCCAATACAGCCACCACGGCTGCAAACAGCAGACAAAACAGAGCGATCTTCAAAGGTGCCGTACGCACGGTGACCTGCTTTTCACCGCTGTTTGCCGCGGCGGCAGCAGCAGGTACAGACTCTGCCGGACGAGGCTTCTCCGCCGGCATCTGAATCTCAAACTGATCATCGGCCAGGAAATTGTCATCCAAGGTAGGCGCCTGTGCCTCAAATTCCCAATTATCGTTTTCCTCATAACGCACAGAGGGCTTGGTTGCTTCCGGCGGTGCCGTATCCTTCTGCGGCTCATCACCGGACCATTTTTTCTCGTCGTCCATAGAACAATGCTCCTTTGTTTCAATGTCTTATCAATTATACTATACTTACACTGCGGTTGCAACCTTTCTTTGCCGATGAAGGTGTAAACAATCTGTAAATCCCCCACCCTTGCAAAATTCGCTGTCTTGTAGTAATATAGGGGCAGAAAACGCCAAGAAAAGTGCAGCCCCCTGCACGGAGAGTGTATATGAAAGAAAAACTTGCCGCGCTGAAAATTGAATATCGCACCAACCCGGGCTGGTGTTGGCTCCTTGCCATCCTGTTTCTCTTTCCCCTGCTGCCGGAGTATGTAAGTCCCTTTATTCTGTTTGCGGGCTTTATCGTCTTTAAGGTGCAATGGAGCCGGGAGGGGCGAAAGGCCAAGGTAGGCACCATCGGCAAAATGATGATGCTGTTTATGGGCTATGCCCTTCTCAGCACCCTGTGGTCCCCCACGCCGTTTTCCACTTTTTCCACCGCTGCGCTGTGGTGGGGTATGTTTCTGCTCCAGGTGATGATCTACAACTTGGCCCGCAGCCGAGACAAGATTGATGCGCTGCTGCAAACCTGCACCGCCAGCGCCTGCGTCAACGGCGTGATCGGCACCTTGCAGATCTGCGGCTACACCCTGAACCGCTACGACTGTATTCCGGACGGCGCCGTGCTGGTAACCCCGCTGTACAAGGGACTGGACAAGTTCGTTTACACCCACCTGCCCTTTGCCATCAGCACCAAAACCTTTGACTCCCGAGCCAGCGGCACTTTTTCCAATCCCAATCTGCTGGCCACCCATATGGTGATCGCCTATCCCATTTCCATTTACCTGTTCTTAAACGCCAAAACAAAAAAGCAGAAAGTGCTGTGCTTTCTTGCCAATGTGCTCATCAGTGCCGGGCTCAGTTCCACCCTAACCCGCGCCGGCTGCGTGATTGCTTTGGCCGGCTGGGTCTTTATGTTCATTGTACTGTGCCGCCGGTACTGGAAGCAGATGCTCACCATCTTCCTGCCCACCATTGCAGTGATCGTGCCCTCCATTCTCACCCGGTACGGCATTATCTTCTCCTCCGGGGGCAACGGCGAGGCCAAAAAGTCCTCTGTGGCGCACTTTAATATTTGGGAAAGCCTGATTGATTATGTGCTCTCCCACACCCGGGCATTTTTCATCGGCACCGGCTTCGGATGTGAGGAAACCGGCAACATTCTCAAGTATATGTATAATCTGGACAAACCCCACGCCCACAATTTTGTTATTGAATTTTGGGTAGAGCTTGGGGTGGTCGGTATTATTCTGCTGGGCATTCTCCTAATCTGGAGCGCCGGCAAACTGCTGGAAATCAACACCAACAATTCCAGAAAGCTGACCCTTGTGTTTTGCGTGTTCACCTCCCTGGTGCTGTACCTGGGTTTTGGGCTGTCGGACTTTATCTTCAACTCCCCCAAGCAGATGATCTTTTTGTTCCTGTTGCTGGGGCTGACCCAATCCATCAGCTACTGCTACGACAAAACCGTCATTACAGACGCCCGCACCCTGGAACGGGCCGCCCGCAAAGAGATCCGCAACACCTTAAACCAATAAGCAAGAGCCGTCTGCCTCAGGCAGACGGTTTTTCATTTTATTTTTTAACAAAGGTATATTGCAAATCCCGTATGAAAGTGGTATGATTTGGGGCAGTATAGGTTTGTAATTCTACTAAATCTAATTAAATGAGGAAAAAGAATGAATATTATTGTTGTTGGCTGTGGTAAGATCGGCTCCACCCTGGTGGAGAGCCTGTCCGCCGAGGGGCACGATGTAGTGGCGCTGGAAAAGGACGCCCACGTTCTGGAACAGATCACCAATATGTATGATGTGATGGGCGTCTGCGGCAACGGCGCCGACTGTGAGACCCTGGAGGAAGCAGCGGTAGACAAGGCGGAACTGGTGGTGGCTGCCACCGGCTCGGACGAGATGAATATGCTGTGCTGCTTTTTTGCCCGCAAAATGGGCGCCAAGCACACCATCGCCAGAGTGCGTAACCCGGAGTACAACGACCGTTCCCTTGGCTTTATGCGCCAGCAGCTGAACCTTTCTATGTCCATCAACCCGGAGCTGCTTACCGCACAGGAGCTGTTTAATATTCTCAAAGTGCCCTCTGCGGTGAAGATTGAATACTTCTCCGGGCGAAATTTTGAAATGGCAGAGTTGCGCCTGCGAGAGGACTCTATACTGGACGGCATTCGCCTGATCGACCTGCAAAAGAAGTACCATACCCGGGTGCTGATCTGCGCCGTGCGCCGGGGAGAACAGGCGTTTATCCCTGACGGTAACTTTATTCTCCGCGGGGGCGACAAAATCAGCCTGACCGCATCTCCCGCTGAAGTTCAAAAGCTGCTCAAACGCCTGGGCGTGCTGCGCAAGCAGGCCAGAGATGTGATGATCCTGGGCGGCAGCCGCACCGCCTTTTACTTGGCCAAAATGCTTTCCAACACCGGCAACAATGTTAAGATCATCGACCAAAATCGGGCACGCTGCCGGAATCTGTGTGAGGCCCTGCCAAACGCTGTGATCATTAACGGCGACGGCTCCCAGCAGGAGCTGCTGTTGGAGGAGGGGCTGCGTTCTATGGACGCCTTTGTAGCACTCACCGGCATTGATGAGGAAAACATTTTAATGTCTTTGTTTGCTGCGTCCCAGAATGTACCCAAGGTGATCTCCAAGGTCAACCGCAACGAACTGGGCGATATGGCGGAAAAGCTGGGGCTGGACTGCCTGGTGTCGCCTAAAGACATCACCTCCGATGTGGTGGTTCGCTATGCCCGTGCCCTGCGCAATTCCCAGGACAGTAATATGGAAACGATGTATAAAATTATGGACGGCAAGGCGGAGGCGCTGGAGTTCAAAGTCTGCGGCAGCTCTGCCATAACCCAAACGGCGCTGAAAGACCTGGCATTAAAGCCAAACACCCTGATCGCCGGGATCATTCGTGGCAGAAAAACCATTATTCCCACCGGCGAGGACAAGATTATGCCCGGAGACAAAGTCGTGGTGCTGGCTGCCAATCGCCGCTTGCACGACCTGACGGATATTATTAAATAAGGATTAGAGGAACAGAAACCATGAACCGTAAAATGGTATTTTACATGATCGGTAAGATCGTTCTGGCGGAGGCAGCCATGCTGCTGTTGCCGCTGGTGGTGGCGCTCCTCTATAAAGAAACGCCGCTGCCCTTTCTCATCACCATCGGTATAGCCCTGGTACTGGGTATCGCCCTGTCGCTGATTTTCAAGCCCAAGAACCGGGTGATCTACGCCAAAGAGGGCTTTGTAATCGTGGCCTTTGCCTGGATAGCCCTGTCCCTGATCGGTTGTATTCCCTTTGTGCTCAGCGGCGCGCTGCCCAACTTCTTTGACGCTTTTTTTGAGACAGTCAGCGGCTTCACCACCACCGGCGCCTCGGTAATGACCGATGTGGAATCCATGCCCCACGGGGTGCTGATGTGGCGCAGCTTTACCCACTGGGTAGGTGGTATGGGTGTGCTGGTCTTTATTATGGCCATCATCCCCTCGGTTACGGACCGCTCCATTCACATCCTGCGAGCGGAAATGCCCGGTCCCATTGTGGGCAAGCTGGTACCCCGCGCCAAACAGACCGCGCGGATTCTCTATTTGATTTATGTTTTTCTCACCGCAGTGGAAGTCATCTTACTGGTATGCGGCAAAATGCCCCTGTTTGACGCACTGGTGCATTCCTTTGGCACCGCAGGCACCGGCGGCTTTGGCATTAAGGCAGACAGTATCGGCAGCTACTCCACCTATTGTCAGGTGGTCATTACCATATTTATGCTGGTGTTCGGCGTCAACTTTAACCTGTATTATCTGGCGCTGTTGCGCAACTTCCGCTCCCTATTCAAAAGTCAGGAATTGTGGTGCTACCTGGGCATCTTCGGTGTGGCTACAGCGCTGATCACCGCCAATATTTACAATCTGTACCACAGCGTGGGCAAGGCATTGCAACTATCCACCTTTCAAGTGGCATCTATCCTGACCACCACCGGCTACTCTACGGCAGACTTCGACCTGTGGCCGGATCTGTCCCGTTCCATTTTATTCCTGCTGATGTTTGTGGGCGGCTGTGCCGGTTCTACTGCCGGCGGACTGAAGGTCTCCCGCGTAATGCTGCTGTTTAAGCTCATACGCCGGGAACTGCGTCACATGCTGCACCCCCGCTCCGTAGGCGTGGTCAAATTAGAAGGCAAGCGGGTAGACAACGCTACCTTAAACGGCGTCAGTGCCTACTTTCCCATTTATTTTGCCTTCATCGCCGGGATCTTTCTAATCCTTTCGTTGGAGCCGAACTTTAATATAGAGAGCAACCTGTCCGCCACTGTGTCCTGCTTTAACAACATCGGTCCCGGCCTGGGGCTGGTGGGTCCGGTGCAAAGCTATACCGGATACTCGAACTTGTCCAAATTTGTTCTGTCCATGGCAATGCTGCTGGGGCGGTTGGAAATCTTCCCGCTTTGGTTTGCACTCTCCCCCTCCACCTGGTCCAAAAAATAAAAAGCGCAAGCAAAGACGCACAAGTCCGTAAAGACAGTCAATATAAAAACCCTCTTGATGTAAAATATGCACCAAGAGGGTTTTATATTTTTTCCCGCTTTGCACACACTAAGAATATGGAATCGCAAAAAATGCAAGCGCTGCGTCTGTCCCTGGAGATCGGTGCGGCTATGATGGAAAGCGGTGGCGAAGTGCGCCGCACAGAAGATACAGTCACCCGGATCAATTATGCCGCCGGTGCCACAGATGCCCAGGTGTGGGCTGTGCCGGGCATTCTCACGGCCACGGTGATCCTGGCGGACAACACCACCCACACCTGCACCAAGCGCCTGGAGCCGGAGGAAATTGACCTGGCAGAGCTGGATCGGCTGAACACCCTGTCCCGCCGCCTGTGCAGGGGCGAGACGGTAGACTGGACTGTCACCAAACGCCGGATATACAGCAGGCGCACCCGACTGCTATGCACCTTTTTGGCCACTGCCGCCTTTTGCATTTACTTTGGCGGCACTTGGGCAGAAGCGGTGCTGTGCGGCGGATTTGGCATTTTAGTGTCCGGCTATCGACCTGCGCTGCAATCCGGCTTTACTGCCGTGCTGCTGGACGCCACGGTAGCCGGGCTACTGGCGTTTACGCCGCAGGCACTGGGACTGCCCCTACGGGGCGCCAACATACTCATTGGCACCATTATGTTGCTGGTGCCCGGGCTGACGGTGGGCAACGCGCTACGAGATATGATTGACGGCGATCTGCTGGCCGGTCTGTTGCAACTGGCAGAGGCGGTGCTGTGTGCCTTGGCTATCGCCCTGGGCTGTGCCTTTGCCCTTTGGCTGCCGGGGAGCGTGGAACGGTGAGAGAGATCCTCTCCGGTGCCCTTGGCACTTTCGCTTTTTCTGTTTTAATGCAGGTGCCGCGGCGACTGCTGTTCTTTACAACTTTTGGCGGTCTGCTGTCCGGCACTGTATATCGGTTTGCCGAAGAAAATGGCATGGGGGCTTTTGGCGCCACCCTATGGGGCATGCTGGCCGTTGCCCTGTACGCAGAGCTGCTGGCGCGGGTGCTGAAGACCCCGTCCACCGTATTGCTCTACCCCTCTACCGTGCCCCTGCTGCCCGGCAGCGCCATCTACTACGCCATGCAATACCTGTTGTGGGGCCAGCCGGATCAAGCCGTTGCTTATGCTTCACAAACCTTACAGATCGCCACGGGTATGGGGCTTGGCGCTGTGCTGGTGGCGGTGCCCATCCGCCTACTGCGCGCGCATCGAGAACAAAAATAATGCACCCTACCGGGATGGACCCCGGGCAAGGTGCATTTTTTATATTCTTTTTAATGGCGGGTATCATCCGCAAAGCATTCGCAAAACCGCGCGGCAAACGCCGGCGGCTCCCCCGCCGCATACAGGTGGGACAAATCGCCAAACTGCTGCACACGGAAAGTGGCAATGCCTTGCTCCCGCTCCTCGGTCACCACTGTGGTAACGGAGGTGGGCAGCGCCACAAAATTGTGCCAAAGGGGCATCGGCGATACAGAGAGCAGGTGGCTGAGCAGCACCGCCTCTACGCCAAAGTGACAAAACAGAACAATGGTATCATGATTGCCGTCTACCACATCAAACACTCGACCGTTGTGCCGATAGCCGTGCCGCGCCAGCAGGGTGTCCAAATGGCGGCATACATAGCGATACTCTTTCTCCACATTTTTGCTTTGCATCAGCCGCGTGTTCAACCACGCATCGGCCGAATAGTAATTGTCCTCTCTGCACCAGTAAGAAGGCAGCCGATCCCAACAGCCCTCCACTTTCAGCCCCCGGCGCACCTTGCCGCGGAATTCTTGCAGCCAATCCAGAGTCTCTGCGCTGCGCCCCAATCGCTGCAAAGTGGGTCGTGCCGTGTCCTGCGCTCGACCCAAAGGTGAACAGTAAAATGCCTTTACATCCAATTGACACAGTCGATCCGCCAACAGCTCTGCCTCCCGGAACCCCTTGGGGGTCAAAGAGTCCTTCTCATAGTCCGGATCGCCATGGCGCACAATTAAAATTCGCATATCGTCCCCGCCTTTCTTACGCCAGTATACCAGAATTGCAACCAAAATTCAAATGTGGTACAATAGGACTATGAAGATTTTAATTGACGCTGACGGCTGCCCAGTGGTGGATCTGACTCTGCAAGCAGCAGCCGAACATGGGCTGGAGGCCATACTCTTTTGCGACACCAGCCATGAGTTTAAAGAGAAAAACGCCCGGGTCGTCACCGTGGATAAAGGCAGCGACAGCGCAGACTTTGCCCTAATCCGCCAGGTGAAGCCGGGAGACATAGTGGTGACCCAGGATTACGGACTGGCAGCCATGGTGCTGGCCAAGCGGGGCTATCCCATTACCCAAAACGGCAAGCGGCTCACCGACGCCAATATTGACACGCTGCTGCTCACCCGCCACGCAGCCAAGAAAGCCCGGCGAGGCGGCTACCGGCTGAAAGGGCCGTCCAAGCGCACAGCAGAACAGGACAAAGACTTTCAAGCGGCACTCAGGAGGTTGATTGAAGATGCACATTCTCATTGCTCCGGATAGCTACAAAGGCTCCTTAACCGCCCGCCAGGTGTGCAATATATTGGCGCAAGCGTTGCTGACCCACCCGGGGGTGACGGTAGCCACCCTGCCCCTGTCCGACGGAGGCGAGGGATTTGGCACCTGCTGCGTTGACGCATGTAAGGGCGTTATCCTTTACACAAATGCCGTTGACCTATATGGCAATACAATACAAGCACCCCTTTACACCTGGGGCGATACGGCGCTGATCGAGTGCGCCGCAACCTGCGCTTTACAGACGAAAAAGGACATTATGGCCGCCTCCTCCTACGGCGTGGGTATGCAGCTAAAAAGCGCCATAGGCCTTGGTTTTCACCATTTTATCATCGGCCTTGGCGGCAGCGGTATGTGCGACGGCGGCGCCGGTGCGTTGGCAGCGCTTGGCGTGGCATTTTATGACCGAAACGGGACTTCTATCCCCCACCCGACCGGCGGCGATCTTCAGCGGATCGAGCGGTTGCAGATCCCGTCGTATTTTCAACATTGCGTAAAGGGTATGCACTTTACATACGCCTGTGATGTAACCAATCCTTATACAGGCGAAAACGGTGCCGCTGCGGTGTTTGGTCCCCAAAAAGGCGCCACTCCGGCGCAAGTACAACTGCTGAACAACGGTATGGCGCACCTGGCGGCGCTGTTGCCCAATGCTGTGCGTGACCTACCCGGTGCCGGTGCAGCCGGCGGACTGTGCGGCGGCCTGTACGGCGTACTGGGCGGTAGCACCCAAAGCGGTTTTGATCTGCTGGCGGCGCTGGCCGATCTGGACAGCGCCATTGCCGGAGCCGACCTGGTGATTACCGGCGAGGGGCGCACGGATCGGCAAACCTTGATGGGCAAGCTGCCTTATCAGGTGGCGCAACGCGCCAAAAAGCTGGGCAAGCGCTGTGTGGTTATCAGCGGCGATGGGGACGGCACCCTGGTGGGTGACAAGGTGATTACCTTAACAGATAAGGACACCGCGCCCCGGGCTGCCATTGCACACGCTGCCGCCCTGCTGGCAGAAAAAGCCGATCTGCTCTTGCAATAATATGTTTTTAATATTATAATGAAGTATATTTTATGGGCTATGCCCGGAACAGGAGAACAGTATGAAAGTCAGACTTCCCAAACACAGAGAGTTTTTGATCAAATTTGCCGACGGTTATGAGAAAGAGGACGAGGCCTGGCAGGCATTGAATCAAATTGTAGCCGACTACTCCAAGGACGGCAAGAGCGTGTACACCCCCACCTTTATTGAGGACAATGAGGACAAGGTAAAGGCTCTGCAAGAGCAGTACGAATTCACCTACGAGATTATTGAGAAATAAGTATGCAAAAGAAGAAAGCTTATGCAGTATCCACCGCCCATCTGGACACGGTGTGGCGCTGGGATCTGCGCAAAACCATTGAGGAATACCTGCCGGATACCTTGCGTAAGAACTTTGATCTGATCGAGCGTTATCCCGACTACTGCTTCAATTTTGAAGGTGCCTTTCGCTATCAGCTGATTGAGGAATATTATCCTTTAGCCTTTGCGGAAATTCAAAATTTAGTAAAGCGCGGCAACTGGTATCCCGCCGGTGCCTGCTATGAGAACGGCGATGTGAATATTCCCTCTCCGGAGGCACTTTTTCGCAATATTCTCCTTGGCAATCGGTATTTTCAGGAAAAGTTCGGCGTGCAGTCTAAGGACATTTTTCTGCCTGACTGCTTTGGCTTCGGCCAGGCGCTGCCGTCTGTGATGAAGTATGCCGGGCTGCTGGGCTTTACGACCCAAAAGCTCAGTTGGGGCAGTGCCTACGGCGTGCCCTTTACCCTGGGTTATTGGCAAGGCGTGGACGGCAGCCGTGTACTGGCGTGCCCCAACGCCCGGTCTTACCGCTCCAAATTCAGCGGCGACCTGCGCGGCGAAGTGTCCGTCATTGACGATGTGGCAAAGAACGCCTTTGAAGGCGGTCTCCCCTATGCCCAGCACCTGTACGGCACCGGCGACGTTGGCGGCGCTCCCACAGAGGAGAGCGTGCAAAGCGTGTGCGCCAGCGCGGCAGAAAATGGGCAAAAAGACTTTGATGTGATCAGTGCGCAGTCCGACCAAATCTTCAAGGACATTGATGCCCTTCCGGACAGCGACAAGGACCGTCTGCCCGTCTGGAATAACGAGCTGCTGATGACCAGCCACGGTGCCGGCGGTTACACTGCCCGGGCGATGGGCAAGCGACTGAACCGCCAATGTGAGGTGCTGGCCGATGTGGCAGAGAGCACCCTCTCCACCGCGGAGCTGCTGGGGGTCTATACCTACCCGCAGGAAACGGTGACCAAGGCCTGGGAGCGGCTGATCCAGCACCAGTTCCACGACGACCTGCCCGGCACCTCCAATATGGACATTTACAACACCGGGTGGAACGACTACCACACCTCGCTGGTGCAGCTGCAAGGGGAATACACCGGTGCAGTGGGTGCCATTGCCAACCAACTGGATACCCAATGGGTAACGGACTGCGCCCTGATCGTACACAATCCCCTGCCCTTTGCCAGAACAGAATCGGTAGAAGCCCATGTACGACTGAATCACAACGGCAAGTACCTGCGGGTGCTGGATCGAGACGGTAATGAGCTGCCCAGCCAGGTAATCCGCAAAGAAGGCAAGGCATTTCACATGGCGGTGCTGGCCACCGTGCCTCCTATGGGCTACCTGGTATTGGATGTGACGGCGGCAAACGCCCCCTGTCCGTTAAAGACCGACCTGCGTTGCGGCGAGCACATGCTGGAGAACCGCAAGTACCGTCTGCTGCTGAACAAAAACGGCGATATCGCCTTTTTGTATGATAAAGAGCTGGGGCGCCAGATTTTGGAAAGGCCCATTAAGTTGGCTGTGCTCCACGATACCGGAGAACTAAACTACCCGGCGTGGGAAATGCGCAAGGCCGATATTGATAAAGCGCCTTATCTCTATGCCAACACACCGAAATTTGAGCTGATCGAAAGCGGCCCCGCCAAGGCGGCTATTAAAGTCAGCCGTCAACTGGGCGTATCTAAGGTGGAACAGATCATCAGCCTGGACGCCGGCAGCAGCTGTATTCGGGTGGAGAACGCTGTGGATTGGCGCAGCCGCCGATCTATGCTCAAGGCTGAATTTCCCTTTGTTGCCGCCGCAAACGGCGCGGACTACGACCTGGGACTGGGTGTGATCCACAGAGGGAATAATAACGAAAAGCTATATGAAGTGCCGGCCCAAAAGTGGGCGGATCTGACAGGTAGCGACGGCGGCTTTGGCGTGTCCGTCTTTTCCGACAGCAAATACGGATGGGACAAGCCGGACGATCACACCCTGCGGCTCACCTGCCTGCACACGCCCGCCGGCGCTTTTATCAAAGAGGCGCGCCAGGATTTGATGGACCTTGGGCGCAACCGCTTCGGCTTTGGCATTTACAGCCACAAGGGCGGCTGGCAGACCGGCACGCAAACAGCGGCAGAAGCCTTTAGCAAACCGCTGGTAGCATTCCAAACCTCCGCCCGCAAGGACGGCAAGCTGGGTAGCGCATTTTCCGCGGCTGCATTAAATACGGAGAACGCCTTACTCCGCGCCTTTAAGAAAAGCGAGGATGGCAGCGGTTATATCGTCCGCATTGGCGAAGCTGCAGGCCAAGCACAAAAGGCTGTAACCTTCTCCGTCTATCGACCCATCGCCGGTGCCACCCTGTGCACCGCAGACGAGCGACCGATTCAACCGATAGAGATCAAAAACGGTCAACTGACCTTTGATTTGAAGCCCTTTGAAGTGAAAACCTTTTTACTCACCTTTGAGACAGAAAAGCTGCCCCGAGAGAAATTTAAAAAAATAGAACTTCCGGTGAACACCAAGGGCTTAACGACCGACGAGGATATGCGCAACTGCATTCTGCAAGGCGCCGGGTTCTCGCTGCCGGCAGAGTTGCTACCGCATGTACCCACTTATAAGGGCATTACATTTAAGCTGCCGCAGGTCAGCGACGGCAACGACCTGCTTGTGGCTCGCGGCGAGACTTTGGAACTGCCCAAGGGCTGCACCAAGCTGTACTTTTTGGCAGCCAGCACCGCCGGTGATCGGCGGGCGGAATTCGCCACCGATCGGCGCACCAAGACCCTGACCATTCACAGTATGGCAGAGCTGCCATTTCAGTGGGATATGGCTGGACTGAAGCAGACCGCCCGCATTAAGGATGCGGACATTGCCCTTGAATTCACACACTGCCATCACCCGGAGGGCAACATTGCCGCCAAGAAAGCCTGGTTCTACCTGTATGAACTGGACATTCGCGGTGCCAAGACCCTGACCCTGCCGGAGGACAATCGACTGATCATTATGGCCATGACAGCGGTGAAGAAATACGCCAACACCACCCTGGCTACCCCCCTGCTGGACACTATTACCGGCGACCACGACTTTGACGATATTCCGCCAATGGAAAAACTGATTGACAAGGCGGACTTTGTCACCATTCGTGCAGGCAAGATCCAGGACCAGGCCAAAGGCGGTAAGGGCAAAGGCTGGAAAAGGGACAACCCCATTACCAACATCATTCGCTCTTATACAAAAAGTGAATGGTAACGGTGCATAAATATCAAAAGGACCGGTATGCAAATTCTGCATATCGGTCCTTTCTCTTTGTAAGGCACAACGCCTTTACAAAATCATAAAGTGAAAATCGATGTGGAAATCTATGTTCAAACTGTGGAAGTCTCAATTGGTTTGTGGACGAAATTTGCGAAAAACTCTGTGGAAAATGTGCAAAATGTAAAGGCTTTCACTTGCTTTCTCATTATTTTCCACATTTCTATACCATAGAGACGATAAAAATACATCCTGCCCACTTTTGAACGATCTGTATAAATACAAAGCGCCCCTGAAAAACAGGAGCGCTTTTTGTATTAAACTTGCTTACTTCTTAAAGAAATCCACAATCTGGTCAAAGGCGTCATCGTCGCTGTTGGTAAACGCAGAGGGGGCAGCAGTGGTAGGTGCCACAGGCTCGGTTACCGGCGGTGCAACCTCCAGGTTAGCGGTGGTGGACTTGATCTGATGATTGGGGCCTTCGTCACCAAAGCGGGTGGCGATGACGGTGATAATCATCTCGTCCTCCAGCTCCTCATCGAAGTTGGCACCCCAAATGATCTCACAATCCGGATGAACCGCATTGGTCACGATGGTAGAAGCTGCATCAATCTCTTCCAAACCGATATCCGTAGAAGCGGTAATGTTCAGCAGTACGCCCCGGGCACCCTCGATAGAGGTGTTCAGCAGCGGAGAAGTGATGGCCTGCTTTGCAGCCACCTCGGCCTTGTCCTTGCCCTTGGCGCGGCCAACACCCATGTGGGCATAACCGGCGTCCTTCATGATCTCGGTCACATCGGCAAAGTCAGAGTTTACCAGACCGGTAGCATTTACCAGGTCAGAAATGGACTGCACGCCCTGGCGCAGTACATCATTAGCAATCTCAAAAGCGTTGAGCAGTGTGATCTTCTCATCGGTCACATACTTCAGGTTTTCATTGGGAATGACCATCAGGGAGTCCACATACTGAGCCAGATCCTCGATACCCTCTTTTGCCTGATTCATGCGACGCTTGCCCTCAAAAGCAAAGGGAGTGGTCACAACGCCAACGGTAAGAATACCCATATCCTTAGCAATCTTCGCTACAACGGGAGCAGCGCCGGTACCGGTACCACCGCCCATACCGGCAGTGATAAATACCATCTCTGCACCGGTCACAGCGTCAGTAATCGCCTCGCGGCTCTCCTCGGCGGCACGAGTGCCAACCTCCGGCTTAGCGCCGGCGCCGCGACCCTTGGTGGCTTTTTCGCCGATCTCAATCTTATGAGAAGCGGCAGACTTAGCCAGAGCCGGACGGTCCGTGTTGATCGCAACGAACTCCACATCCTGAATATTACATTTTACCATGCGGTTCACGGCGTTACCGCCGCCGCCGCCAACACCGATTACTTTAATCTGAACAACCTTGTTGTCATCCGTATCAATTTCATAACGAGCCATAGATTATGTATCTCCTTCATTTATTTTGTAAATCCATCAGTTTGTCAGCAGACAACTTTACAAATCATATTGTAACAATATTGTAATCCTTTTGCAACACTTTTTTTGAATATTTCTCAAAGTTTTTGACAATTTTTCCGATTTTCAACCAGTTCGCCTTTGTGCAGTTTCCACAAGTGTGCGAAACTTGTCTAAAATATGTATATTTATTTTCTTTACAGCTAATCTTCTGTAAAGTAATATTGCTTTTCACCTGTTAAACGAAGGGTTCCTTTCACAGAAGGGTTATCCTGATCCAACTGTGCACAGGCAGCTAAGCCCTGATGGATCTTCTTTTCCAGCTTCTCACAGGTGCCCAGCTTAAAGACGATCCGACCGTCATATACAATAGAGTTGCTGTTCAGTCCTTCGCTGCAAATAGCCGTTGCCTCCGTGAACTGATAATCACGAATGGCCTGTGCCAACTGGGTCAAGCACGCTGCTACATTCTTGTTGGCAAACTGGGCGGTCTGTCCCACCTTTGCACTTTTTAAATTGGCCTTTTGAATAAGAATACTCTCTTTCGGCTTCTTCTGCACCACTTCCAGCACCTTGAACCGATCGTCCATCAAGGTATAGGTCTTGTCCTTATTCTTCACCGCATAGGCCGGTGCAGCGTCTGTCACCTGTATCTGAACGGTGCCGGGCAGCTTGCGCTTAATCTTGGCGCTGTACACATACGGCAGTGCCTGCTGCAACTGCTGGGCTGCCTTGTCCGTATCTGCCAAAAACAGGTTCTCCCCTGTTTCAATGGTACAAACGGAGAGCACCTTTTCCGTGTCATATACCTTACTGCCGGTAACGGTAATGCTCTCAATCTTAAAGAACACGGTCAGACACAGCACCGCCACAATCGCTACCGCCAGCATCACCAAACCGATCACGGCCAAAGCCCGGCGCACGCTGCGCTTTAACCGGCGGCGTTTATTCTGTTTTTTGCGCCGTTCCTGACGGGTCATCGGCGGCGCCTGGCGCTGCTGTCGGGAAGCGGCTTGCTGCTGCTCCCGACGATACAGCTTCGGCGGCTCCAGCCCATTATCCAAGTAAGCGCTGCGCCGTTGTTCAGGCGGTTCTGGTGTCCTTAGTTTCATGGTTCGTCCTCTTGATATTTGCCCCTACCGCAGTGAGTACGGTCGGCAAGTCCTCATACCCGCGGGTAATATGATGAATTTCGCTGATGGTGGAAGTACCGGCAGCAGCCAATGCAACCACCACCAAGGCGGCACCGCCACGCAAGTCCGTCGCCTCTGCCTTTGCCCCGTGGAGCGTAGGCACACCGCGAATCACCTCCGTTTTGCCGCTAACAGCAATATCACAACCAAAGCGCTGCAACTGGCAGGTATAACGAAATCGATTTTCAAATATATTCTCACAAATCACAGATGTGCCCCGAGCAGTGGCAGCTGCGGCGGCAAGCACTGCCTGGCTGTCTGTGGGAAATCCCGGATACGGCATGGTTGTCAGCCGCTTAAAGGCGCGCAGCCGCTCCGGCGCTGTGATCAATAGATCTGTGCCGTCCAGGCGCAGGTCACATCCCATCTCCTGAAACACCGGCAGTACCGGTGCCAAATGCGCCGTGCGCACCTGCCGCAGCAACAGTTTACCCCCGGTAATGGCCGCAGCGCTCATATATGTTGACGCCACGATCCGATCCGGGATCACGGTATGCGCCGTGCCGTGGAGCGACGGTACACCCTCAACGGTCACCGTACCGTTGCCATCTACCAGCACCTTGCCGCCCACTGCATTTAAAAAGTCTGCCAGATCACCGATCTCCGGCTCCCGCGCTGCGTTCATTAAGGTAGTCACGCCCTTGGCGGTACAGGCCGCCAGCATCACGCACTCTGTGGCGCCGACGCTGGGGAACGGCAAATGTATGGGACAACCCACCAGGCCACCGGGCGCCGTGCAGTGCATACAGCAGCCGTCCTCTGTGACCCGAGCACCCAGTAGCCGCAAAGCGGACAGGTGCAGATCAATGGGTCGCAGTCCAATATCGCACCCACCGGGATAACATACGGTGGCGCTGCCTGCCCGACTGAGAATCGCCGGTAAAAACAGCATGCTCGAGCGCATGGTACGCATCATTTCTTCGGAAATACAAGTGCCGCTCATCGTCGTAGCGTCTACGGTCACTACCCCCGGCTCCTGCTGCACCCGGCAGCCCAGAGACTGCAAAATGGCAGCGGCCGCCGCCACATCGGACAGCGCCGGGCAATTATGTATTTCACACACCCCGGGTACCAGCAGCGTACCGGCTAAAATGGGCAGCGCTGCGTTTTTAGCGCCGTGCACCGGCAGCACGCCTCGGAGTTTGGTCTGACCCTCGATTACATACTGTTCCATTCCATCACCCTCGTACTTGCCATACTATGCAAGGAGGGGACTTTGGGTGTATCGGGTTATTTTGCCTTTGCCAGGTCCAGGATTACATCGGCAATGCGGCTGCGAGCGTCAGCCACAGACATAGCCTTGGCATTACGCTCAATTTCAAACAGCTTTTCTTTATCGGAAAGCAACTCGTCCATCATGGCAGACAAGGTATCTGCGGACAAGTCCTTCTCCTCCAAAATACGGGCGGCATTACGATTTACCAGCGCCATCGCGTTGTGAAACTGGTGATTCTCTGCCACATAGGGCGAGGGAATTAAAATGGACGCCTTGCCCATGGCCTCAATCTCAGACAAAGAGGAGGCGCCGGCACGGCCGATCACCAAATCCGCCGCCGCCATACATACATCCATATTGTCAATATACTGGCGCACTTCCACCGTGCCTTTGCGGCCATCGGTAAAGCCCGCCTGCGCAAACTTCTCTAAATATTCGCCGCCGTTGGTGCCCACGGAATGAATATGGTAACAGTTGCCGTCCTCTGCATGGCGCAGAAGAATGGGCAGCATGGCCTCATTCAGGGGCTTAGCACCCAGAGAACCGCCAAAGGACAGCACCAACATTTGACCGTCCGGTATGCCCAGTCCTGCCCGGGCAGCCGCCCGATCGGCACACAGGAGTTGACCGCGCACCGGCAGACCGGTAACCACCGGCGGATTTTTCGGCGTTAAGTGCTTGGCAGCGTCCTCTACCGTCAGCATAACCCGATCCACCGTTTTGGCCAAGGTCTTATTGGTAATGCCTGGGTAGGCGTTTTGCTCGTGAATACAAGTGGGAATACCCAGCTTCACCGCCTGTTGCAGCACCGGACCGCTGACATAACCGCCAAAGCCCACCACCACATCCGGCTGAAAGTCGGTGAGGATCTGTTTGCATTTCTTTTCGCTTTTCATCAGCCAGGCCACCGTGCGCACATTGTGGGCAATGGCCGCCGGTGAAAAGGAACGGCGAAAGCCGCTGATCTGAATGGTCTTAAAATCAAACCCGGCAGCAGGCACCAGACGGCTTTCCATATGGTCCGCCGTGCCGACAAACAAAAATTCTGCCTCGGGATATTTTTCTCTTAGGTAGGAAGCCACAGCCAAAGCCGGGTTAATATGACCGGCTGTGCCGCCGGTGGCAAACAGGAGCTTCATTCGCTTACCTCCACTCTTTGATTGTTTTTGCGTGATACGGAGAGCACCACGCCGATCTCGCCCAGCAACAGGATCAGTGCTGTGCCGCCATAACTGAAGAACGGCAGAGCAATACCCGTGTTAGGAATGGTATCTGTGACCACCATAATATTCAGCACCACCTGAAACCCGATCTGAGCCATAATACCCAGCACCAGCAGGGAGCCGAACCGATTGGGGCACTTTTTGGCAATATCAACACCGCGCCACACCAAAAGCCCAAACAGAAGAATAATAAACGCAGCGCCTACAAAGCCAAGTTCCTCACATACAATAGAAAAGATAAAGTCGTTTTGCGGCTCAGACACATACAGGTACTTCTGCTTGGAATTGCCCAGCCCGGTGCCAAACAGACCGCCGGAGCCAATGGCATACAGGGAGTTGTTGGTCTGCCAGCGCAGATCATCCGGCGAGTAGCTTTTATCCAGCCAGGCGCGTATGCGCTCGCCGGCGTAATTCTCCAGCAACTCCGGATTGACCACCACCAGCACCGTCACAGCTGCCACGATACCAACGCCGATGGCAAACAACTTCCAGTTGCTGCCCCCGGCCCACATCAGCGACGCACCGATGAGAAAGATCAAAATGGTGCAGGACATGTGATGCTCTAAGTAGATCAGCCCGCAAAACACAGCTATGACCAAAATGGGATACACAAAGCCGTACTTAAACTTGCGCATTTGGTGGTAGTATCGACTGATATAATTGGCCAGCACCACCGAGATGGTGAACTTGGCCAGATCCGACGGCTGAAAAGTAATGGGACCAAGGGGAATCCAACGGCGAAAGCCCCGCAGATTTGTGTGGTACACCAGCACCAAACACAGCAGCGCCAATGTGACCAGCAGCAGCGGCACAGTAGCCGCCTGGATCACCTTATAATTCAACTTGGATAGAATAAACATCGCCACCAGGCCCACAACTGCAAAAATCAGCTGGCGGCTGATATAAGCATAGCTGTTGCCATCATCATTATAAAAAGCATAGGCATAGGAGGCGGAAAAAAGCATCACAAGCCCGATGGTGAGCAGCAGCAAAGACAGCGCCAAAAAAGGCACATCAAAGGAGCCGGTGACCCAAATATCACTTTTTTTCAGTCGCTGTTTGCCGCCTTTTTGCATCGGCAGCACCCGTTCCCCTTCGCTATGGGAAGGCAATGCGTTATCTGCGTGGTAAGCCACAGAATGCTCCTTTCTGTTCTTTCTTCAAATCTTATTTTCCGAAGGTGCCCTTAATCAGCAGCACCAAAGCGAGAATACATCCGGCGGCATTTACCAGTGAAAACACAACGCAGATCTTCTTTTCTTTCCAGCCGCACATCTCAAAGTGATGGTGAATGGGCGCCATTTTGAAAATACGCTTGCCGTGGGTGATCTTAAAGTAACCGATCTGGATAATATCGCTCATGGTCTCGCACACATAAACGATACCGAAAAGCAGCAACAAAATCGGGCACTTGATACAGTAGCCTAAAGCTGCAACCAAACCACCCAGGAACAGGCTGCCGGTGTCGCCCATAAAGGTCTTGGCCGGGTTCCAGTTCCAGCACAGGAAGCCCAACACGCCGCCCAAAATAGCTGCAGCCAAAATGGACATACCCGTGTAGCCGCAGTACATACCAAAATAGATAAAGGCAATGGCTACGGTGGCGGTCACCGAGGAGCAAAGGCCGTCGATGCCGTCGGTCAAATTCACGGAATTTACCGTGCCGTAAATGATAAAGATGGACAGCACCCAAAACAGCAGTCCGGTGCCGAAATTGCGCTCGAAGTTCACAGATCCGGCAAAAGGCAAGTACCACACCGTGTTGTGGGAGAACCACAGGGTCGCCACATATCCCACTGCCACAATCAGCTGACCCAGAGACTTCTGCTTAGCAGACAGGCCCTCGTTGCGCTTCAGCTTGATTTTGATAAAATCGTCGGTAAAGCCTACAATCCCGTTGCCGAGGGCCAGGCACAGGCCCGCCACCAGCAGAATGATCTCCCGCCCGGGGAGCAGTTCGGAGTAGGCGCTCTCCAGCGACTCGCCGGAAAAGTGCAGGGTCAAGGCGCCTACAATAAAGGCTACAATGATCCCGATAATAAACATCAACCCGCCCATATTGGGCGTGCCCTGCTTTTTCTTATGCCACACGGGGCCAATGTCCAAAATGGTTTGACCGAAGTGTAGCTTGCGCAACCATGGAATGATCACAAACCCCAGCCCTGCGGTGACGGCAAAGGCCACCACCAAACTGATCAGAACAGATACAATAGACATTACGCCTTCTCCCACCTTTCATACACCGTGTGCATTACATCCTCCAGGTGCATCCCACGGCTGCCCTTAAAGAGCACACCGTCACCGGGCTGTACCTGCTGCGCCAGCGACTGCGCCAGCGCCTCTTTTGTGTCAAACAGTCGGGCGTTTTCCAGCCCCGCCTGCTTGGCCGCTTCTACAATATAGGCAGCGTCTGCCCCATAGCCAAGCACGCCGTCTATGCCATTCTCTGCCGCCATCTTGCCCACTTGGGTGTGCGCCTCCTTGGCGTAATCTCCCAGCTCCAGCATGGCTCCCAGCACCGCATAGCGGTGGTGCACCGGCAGCTTGCCCAGGGTTTGCAATGCCGCGCGCATGGAGTCCGGGCTGGCATTATAGCAGTCCTCAATCACCTGCACGCCACCCACCTGCACCAAATTTTGGCGCATACCGGCAGGCACATAGTTTGCCAGGGCTGACACAGCAGCAACAGGGTCCACCCCGGTCACATAGCCCACAGCCATAGCCGCCAGGGCGTTATAAACATTATGTATACCCACAGTGGGAATGGTTACCGGCTGGGTAAAGGTGCTGTGGTGCACCGTAAAAGTGGTGGTGCTCCCCTGCTCTGCAATATCCGTGGCAGTAAAATCTGCGCTTTGATCGTCAATGGCAAAGGTCAAAAGCGGACGGTCCCCCAGCTTGACCGTGCGCAGCATATCATTATCCATATTCACAATCAGGGGCGCATCAGGTGCCATCCCCTCCAGTATTTCCAGTTTTGCCTGCAAAATTCCCGCCCGGGAACCCAGGTTCTCAATGTGGGACACGCCAATGTTGGTGATCAGTCCCACAGTGGGCGCCACCGCCCGGGTCAGACGGCTGATCTCGCCAAAATGGTTCATGCCCATTTCAATGACCGCCGCCGTGTGGCTGTCCTCCAAGCGGAACAGCATTTGAGGCACACCAATCTCGTTGTTCAGGTTGCCCTGTGTCTTTAAGGTATTATACTTGGCACCCAACACCAGAGCGATAAACTCCTTGGTGGTGGTTTTGCCCACGGAGCCGGTCAAGCCCACCACCGGCAGCTGAAACCGCCGCCGATACCAACCGGCCAACTGGAGCAGCGCCTTGCCGGTATCCGTTACCACCAGCTGGGGCACATCCGCGTCTACCGGGTGATCCACCAGGAGCGCCGCCGCACCTAACTTTGCCGCCTGAGATGCAAAAGAATGGCCGTCAAACCGTTCCCCCCGCAAGCAGACAAACAGGCTGCCGGGCTGTATTTTTCTTGTATCCGTGCAAACATCGGCCAGGGTGGCCTGGGCTTGCATTTGGGGCAAGCCTAAGGCTGCCGCCGCTTCCTGTAAAGTAAATGCTTTCATTCTTTCTCGGCGCCGAGGATCTCTGCCACGACTTCTCTTTCGTCAAAATGAATGGTGCCCGTAGGCAGAATTTGGTAGGTTTCATGCCCTTTGCCCGCCAACAGCACAATGTCTCCCGGCTCCGCGTGATGCAGTGCCCAGGCAATGGCCTCCTTGCGGTTTTCTACAACCACATAAGGCGTGGAGATGCCTTGCATACCCACTAAAATATCTTCAATAATGGCGTGTGGATTCTCGCTACGAGGATTATCCGAAGTAACCACACAAAAATCGGACAACTCTGCCGCAATCCGTCCCATCTTGGGCCGCTTGGTCTTATCCCGATCGCCGCCGCAACCAAACAGGGTCATAATGCGACCGGTTGCGATCTCACGCAGAGAAGAAATGATATTCTCCAGTCCGTCCGGTGAGTGGGCGTAGTCGATGATCACCGTAAAGTCCGTGTCGGTAGGTACCACTTCAATGCGGCCCTTTACCCCTTTTGATTTGCTGATGGAGGTGAGCACATCGCCAAACGGCACGCCCAGTTCCAGCGCACAAGTAGCAGCGCACAGCGAATTATAAACGGAAAACCGGCCGGGAATGGGGCAGTGACAGCGACCGATATTTTCCGGCGCCACCAACTCGTATTCCACACCGCTGGGCTTAAAGTTCAGGTTCTTTGCCACATAGTCGGCGCTGTTGGTATCCACCGCATAAGTGGTCACCTGACAGGGCAGACCCTCCACAATCTTCAAGCCGTTTTGATCGTCTGCATTTGTGACGGCTTTGTCGCAATTCTCAAACAAAATACGCTTGGAATTAAAGTAATTTTCCCAAGTCTTATGATAGTCCAAATGATCCTGGGTCAGATTGCTGAAGGCGGCAAGTGCAAAGTGAAGTCCCTTTACACGACCCTGTGCCAGCGCTTGGGAGGACACCTCCATCACACAATACTGACAACCGGCCTGTACCATCAAAGAAAACAGCTTTTGCAGCTCGTGTGCCTCCGGTGTGGTGTACTTGGCCGGGTAAACCTCGCTGCCCACCATATTCTGCACCGTGCCGATGAGACCCACCTTTTTGCCTGCATTCTCCAAAATTTGTTTAATGAGGAATGTGGTGGTGGTTTTGCCGTTGGTGCCGGTAAGGCCGATCAGCTGCAACTTCTCTGCCGGATTGCCGTAATAATTGGCACAAATGGTTGCATAGGCATCCCGGGTATTGGGGGTAATCACCTGGCTGGGCAGCCCCATGTCGTGGTCACAAACCACGGCAACGGCGCCTTTTTCCAGCATTTCTGCCGCCACAGCGTGGCCGTCAAAGCTGGCGCCCTTGATGCACACAAACAGATACCCCGGCTCCACCAGCCGAGAGTCCTGGGTCACATCCAGCACCTCCACATCGTTGTAGGTGCCGGTGCAGGGGATCCCCTGCAGCAATTCGGATACTTTCATTGCGATCTTCCCTTCTGTCAGTCTAAAACGGACTCTGTATTTTTGAACGATACAACGACCACTTTCCCCTGGGCAACCATAGAGCCTTGCTTCTCGCTTTGGCGATAGGCTTTTACATTGCCGGAGGACAAATCGTTGCCGGTGATCTCTATATTCAGGTTGTGAGCCTGCGCCAATGCCTTGGCCTCACTAACGGAGCAGCCTGTAAAGTTAGGCACCTTTACCTTCTTTTCCTTACCGCTCTCCGTGTACAGCCACACCGTGCCGCCGGCCGGAATCACATCATTGCCGGAGGGACTTTGCGCCACCACGGTTTTGCCGCTGCCCACTACCTTGTACTTGTACTTTTGCTCAGAAAGAGCGGACTTTGCTTTCTCCACCGTTTTGCCCGTAACGGACGGTACGGCGGTAGACAATGCAGACAGTTCGCTGTCGGTATAAACCGGCTCTACGCCCAGTTCCGTCATGGCCTGTTCCACTACCTGAGAAGCGATAGGCGCGCACAGTGCGCCGCCGCCCAGGTCCTCATTCGGCTCATCTACAATAATCAGCATAGCAATTTGCGGGTCATCGGAGGGGGCGATAGCAGCAAAGGAGACAATATATTTGTCCTTCTCCCCTGCGGCGGACTCGCCCAGCTTGGTGGAAGTACCGGTTTTGCCGCCTACACGGTAACCAGCCACATAGCCATTCTTGCCGGTGCCCTCATCCACTACGGCCTTCATCATCTTACAAACCTTTTTGGAGGTATCCTCACTGATCACCTGGCGCACAGCGGTACGGCTGTTCTTTTGTACCACTTTACCGTCTGCGTCCCGCACCTCAGACACCACATAAGGCTTCAGCAGCGTGCCGCCGTTGGCAATGGCACACAATCCGGTGCACACCTGAATGGGGGTCAGGCTGTTGGTCTGGCCAAAGGAAGCGGAGGACAATTCCACAATGCCATACTGCTTCTCTTTATAATACTGGGGGCTAGCCTCGCCGGGCAGGTCGATGCCTGTAATATCCGTAAAGCCGAAGCCCTGGAAATATTTGAAATAATTGTGCACGCCCAGCCGCTGGCCGATGGTGATAAAGAACGGATTACAGGAGTTTTCCAGTCCTTGGGTCAGATTCTGTGTGCCGTGACCGGCGTGGTAGTGGCAGTTCATTTTGTAATCTTCTACCTGAATGGAGCCGGTACAGGTGTAGCTGGTGTTCAAATTCACCACTTTTTCCTCCAGCGCAGCGCTGGCAATAAAGGTTTTGAACACGGAGCCGGGCACATAGGTGTCAGACACGGTAAAATTGCGCCACTGATTTTGTACGGCAGCGCTCTCTGCCTCACTCTTTTTGGTCTTATCCTTAATTTTCTTAATGGCTTTTTTGTTCTTATCGTAAGTGAGTTTGTACGGCTCGTTGCAGTCATAATCCGGCATAGAGCTCATTGCCAGCACCGCGCCGGTGTTGCAGTCCATCACCACACCGTAGGCGCCCTTGCTCCGGTACTGCTCCATGGTCTCCCGCAGCCCCTTTTCCAGATAATACTGAATGGTCTGGTTAATGGTCAATATCAGAGAGTCGCCGTCCTGCGCAGCAATAGAGGTGGAATAATCGTCGGAAATACTATTGGATTTGGCGTCCTTAGCCGTGATCAGCCGTCCCGGCGTACCGGTGAGCAGATCATTGTAGTTCTGCTCCAGGCCGGACAAGCCCTGATCGTCTGCGCCGGTAAAGCCGATCACACTGGAGGCCAGCGAGCCGTACGGATAATATCGCTTGGTGGACTGCTCCATCCCAATGCAGTTGGCCATTGCCTGCTTGTCAATAAAATCCGCCAGCTGCTTTTTAATATTATTCTCCACCTGCTCCCGTACGATCACATAGTGATTTTTTTGTCGGGTTTTTTCTTCCAACGCCTTGGCTTCTTCTTCGTCCAAGTCAAAGAGCTTGGTCAGCTCCGCAATCAGTACCGGACGCTGTTTGTCCTTAATGTTCAGCGGATCCAAATACACGGTCCACACCGTAGCGGACTGGGCCAAAATATTACCGTCGCTATCATAAATGGTACCGCGCATAGCCGGTATCTCCGTATCGGACAGCTGCTGACTCTCCGCCTTGGCGGCGTATTCGTCACCCTTTAGCACTTGCAGATAAAAAATACGGGCCACATCGAGAGAAAGCAAAAACAGCACAACGATCCCCAGGATCGTAATGCGGTTGTTCATCACTTTTCTTCCGAAAATGGCCACAGTTTTATGCTCCTTTCTGCACAATAAGCGCAGATTTATGCCCATTCGACAGGCCGAATAAAATACTTATGAGAGTTGAAGCCAATGCTGCCAACTCTCAATCATACGTTTATGCTTCTTTCCTTATTCCCGCACCACATGGGCATAAGCGCCGGGGGACGGCTGGGTCTTTTGCGCCTTGGCGCGAGCCTGCATATAGGCGTCCACATCCACATAGCGCATTTGACCGGATTGCATTTTGCTCATACCCAGTTTTTCTACGGCGTATTGGTCAATCATCTCCACAGAGACCAAGGCGTCCAGCTGACTGTTCAGCCGTGTGCTCTCGCTCTGCGCTTCGCTGATCTGGCGATTGATGCTTGCCACTTCATGATTGAGTTTATTCTTCTGTGCAAAGGTAAAGAGCACGCCGCCCAGCATACCCAGGGTCACCAGCACGCTGACCACCAGGATTGCCGCCTGCTTAGCAGCCATACGCCCTTCGGCGTGCAGCTGCTGCTCGCTTTTCAGGCGGGTGTTCTCGTGCACCCGCAGTTCCCGCTTTCTTTGCCGCCGAGGCGGCTGATAGGCAGGTGCCGCCGCAGTTCTGTGGGCGTTAAACGCCTCCAGCGCATAGGAAGCGTCCGCAGAATACGCATACCGTCTGAAATCGCTGCTGTTTGTCATTTCGGCTCACCGACCTTTCCACATCTTTTATTTTTACAATCTTCTTTAGTATTTTTCAAATACCCGCAACCGCGCGGAACGGGCGCGGGGGTTTTCCTCCAGCTCCGCCGCCGAGGGGGCAACGGACTTCAGTGCCTTGCCCTTGGGCTTATTGCCGCACACGCACACCGGGAATTCCTTGGGGCAGGTGCAGCCCTTGCTCCACTGGGCAAAAGCGGTCTTCACCATTCGATCCTCTAAGGAATGAAAGGTGATGATTACCAGCCGGCCACCGGGGTTTAGGCAGTCAAAGGCGTCGTGCAGCGCCTGCTGCAACACATCCAGTTCACCGTTAACCTCAATGCGAATCGCCTGAAAGGAGCGCCGAGCCGGGTGGCCGTCACGCATGGCTCGCTGGGGCATACTGGCTTTAATAATATCTACCAGCTGGAATGTAGTCTCAATGGGCTTTTCCTGCCGGGCTTTTACAATATTGGCGGCAATGCGGCGGCTGAATTTTTCCTCCCCATAGCGGTAAAGAATATCCGCCAGCGCAGCCTCGTCATAAGTATTGACCACATCCGCGGCGCTGCGGCCGGTCTTACTCATACGCATATCCAGCGGCGCGTCTTGATGGAAGGAGAAGCCCCGCTCCGCCGTATCCAGCTGAAAAGAGCTGACTCCCAGATCCAGCAGCATACCATCTATGCCGCTCAAACCCCTGTCGGTCAATATGTTTTTAATATTTGCAAAATTGTCGTGTACAATGGTCACATTAGGCAGATCGTCCAGCCGTCGGTGCAACACCGCAATGGCGTCCGGGTCCTGATCCACTGCCAGCAAGTGGCAGCCGCTTTCTGCAATAGCGCGGGCGTGACCGCCGCCCCCTGCCGTACCGTCTACCAGCCATTTACCCGGGGTGGCCTGCATAGCTGCCACCGTCTCTGCAAACAGCACACTCTTGTGCACAAATTCCATCTTATACACCTGCCGTCTGCTCTTCCGAAGCCGGCTTCGCTTTTTTACCGGCATCCATCAGATCCAGGAAGTTGGTATCCGTCCGCAGGCCGTTGAACATGGTGTTGAAGCCCTCATTGGTCCAAATCTCAATGGTGCGCTTGTGACCTTGCATAATCACGGTAGAGCCGTTTTCCATACCGGCATAGTCTTTCAGCCGGGCATTCAGCGTAAAGCGACCCTGTGCGTCCAGCGTACACTCCTCTGCGTTGGAAAAGAAAATTTTGTTTTTCTCATACACTTCGTTAGCGGTACCGTCGTCCAGCGCCTCCACGCAGTGCATAAACTCATCCTGGGGATACAATTTGATACAGGTGCTGCCCCGCAGGTTCATACAAACCATAAAAAATTCCGTTCCCAGGCGTTCCCGCCACTTGGCCGGAACAGAAAGGCGCCCTTTGCTGTCCAGCTTCTGGTCCATATATGTACCCACAAAGATACCTAAATTCACAAGCGGCGCCTCCTTTCAGCTAAGATAAACAGAATGCATTTATGGGAAATCCCGCCCAAATCTCAGGTTTGGTTAGGGACAATGATGAAAAACGGTGGAATTCAGTGGAACTCTCACCACTCGTACTTATTATAATGGGCAGCCAAGGATATGTCAACCCTTAAATGATTTGTAACTCTTTTGTAACTACTCCACTTTTTCCACAAGGTTTGGTGCGTTTTTTAAAATTTGTTGCGCTGGGTGCACTATATATGCTATAATTGTAAAAAATAATGCTCAAAGGGAACTTTGAGTCAAAACAGGAGACTGCTTATGGATGAATACAAGACCACCTGGCGTGAAAAGCTGGGTTACGGCATCGGTGCAGTGGGACTGGACCTAAGCTACGGTATGTTCTACTCGTACCTGTCCTACTACCTGTCAAGCGTACTGGGACTGAAAGAGGGCTTTTTGCTGCTGCTCACCCCGCTGGCGCGCATTTGGGACGGCATTAACGACCCGATGATGGGCACCATTGTGGACAACACCAAAACCAAAATGGGCAAATACCGCCCTTGGATCATCATCGGCGCGCTGTCCAATGCCGTTGTGCTGACCCTACTGTTCACCAGCTTCGGCATGAGCGGTACCCGGCTCTATGTGTATATTGCCTTTATGTACATTCTGTGGGGCATGACCAACACCATGGCAGATATTCCCTACTGGTCCATGGTGCCTTCTTTCACCTCTGACCCGAAGGATAGGAACCTGGTAGCTACCGTAGCGCGCACCTTTAGCGGTATCGGACAGGGACTGATTACCATTCTGACCCCGCTGATCCTGCCCAAACTGTCCGACGGTATCACCACCGACAAGGGGTACAGCGCCTCCGGCTTTTCTCGCTGGGCACTGATCTGTGCCGTGGCGCTGGTATGCTTCTCCCTGATCTGCGTACTGAGCACCAAAGAGCGTCATGTAATCTACAAGGCAAATAAGGAAAAATTCAGTTTTAAGAAAATGTTCCAAGTGGTAGCGCATAACGATCAACTGGTCATCTTTATGATCTTTGCCATGCTCTCCAACGCCGGCTGGTACCTGACCAGCGGCACCGCCGTGTACTACTTTACCGATGTGTTGGAAAAGCCCACGGCACAGTCCATGTTCTCTACCATCGGCGCCGTCGGCTCTGCCGTGGGTCTGTTGGTCATTCCGCTGTTGTCTAAGAAATTTACCAAGCGCACCATCTACATCATCTCTCTGTGTATGACCATCTTTGGCTACATACTGATGTATATCTTCGGCCCGATACTGAAGCTTACCATTGCGCTGGACATCAGTTACATTATCTCCTCCGTGGGGATCAGTTCCATGTTTGTGGCGCAGACCATCTTCCTGGCAGATATTGTGGACTACGGCGAATACAAGAACGGTGAGCGCAACGAAAGCATCACTTTCTCTATGAAAGGCTTTTTGCAGAAGATGGCCTACACCATTCAGACCATCATTCTGTTTGGCGGTCTGGGTCTGATGCACTACAACCAGCAGATCGTCACTGCGCACATCAACGACGCCACCAAGACGGCCATCGGCTTTATCGCCTTTGGCGTGCCGCCCATTCTGGTGCTGCTGGCGCTGATCGTCTTTGTGCGCAAATTCAAGCTGTACGGCGACTTGGCTGACAAGGTACACGCCTACATCGTGGATCGAGAGCACAAGCGCACAGACGGTGAATCAATCTGAGAAAACATAAAAAGACGGTACAGTCAAACGACTGTACCGTCTTTCTTTTTCTGCTTATGATTTAGATTGCGGATCGTTAATCACCAACCGATCCCCCAAACGCAGCACCGTGTCGCCGTCCGGGATTAAAATCTGCCCACCCCGGCGCACCAGGATTACCAGCCGATCGCCGGTGTGGATCCGGCATAAGGGCTGATCCAGCCAGCTGCTGTCCGCATCCAGCGTTTTTTCATACAAATGCACGCCCTCTACCGCTCCCGCAGCCGTGCCGCTCAGGATCAAAGTATCTCCTGCCTGCAGCTGCACGCTGCCATCCGGCACGATCCGCCGATCTCCACGAAGAACTAATACCAAAATGGACGCCGGCGGCAGCACCACCTGACGCACAGCTTGCCCTGCCCAAGGGTGCCCCTCCGGCAGAGAAAAGCGGATGAACTGCACCGGTACCTCATCCACATAGTCGGTAAAGGTTTTCATTACATCGGCGCCGTCATCGGTCATGCCCAGTTTTGCCGCCACTCGAGGCAAACAGGTACCCTGAAGCAGCACGGAGAACAGCACAATAAAGAACACAATATGGAACACATCGTTTTGCATCACCGCCGGGTGCATGGTTGCCATAATGGCGAATACGATGGACGCCGCGCCACGCAGACCGGACCAACTCACCAGCAGCTGCTGGCGAAGAGGCGCACGAAACGGCGTAAGCAGCAGCGCCACCACTGCCGGTCGAGCCACAAAGGTCAGAAACAAGGCAATCAGCAGCGCCCGGGGCGCAATGTGCGGCAGCTGGGACGGAAATGCCAGCAGCCCCAGCAGGAAGAACAGCACCATTTGCATCAGTGCCGTGGCAGCGTCAAAAAAGTGCACCAACCCGGACTTGTTGGGAATCCGGCTGTTGCCCAGAATCGTGCCGGTCAGATATACGCTGAGATAACCGTTACCGCCCAGCATTTCCGGCAGCACATAGGACAGCAGTGCCACCGCCACGGCAAACACTGCGTCAAACCCGGCAGAGAAGCGAAAGCGACCCAGCACCCATCGAGCCGCCAGTGCCAACACCACGCCAAACAGCACACCATAGCCAATCTGTGCCGCCAGCATGGCCGCGAATCGACCGCCGCTGCTGCCGCCGTGCATCACAGACAGCACAATGGTGGTAAGCATATACGAAAACGGATCGTTACTGCCGCTCTCCACCTCTAACAGCGATGCGGTATGATATTTCAAATTCAAGTGCCGACTGCGCAGCACGGAAAACACGGACGCCGCGTCGGTGGAGCTGATGACCGCACCGATCAGAAAGCTCTCCCCTAGGGCAACCCCCAGCACAAAGTGGCAAAACACGCCCACCAGTCCGGCAGTGAGTACCGTGCCCACAGAGGACAGCAGCACCGCCTGAGCGGCCACCGGTCTCGCCGAGCGCACATTGGTACCAAAGCCGCCGTAAAACATAATAAACAGCAATGCCACGGAGCACACATTTTGTGCCAGTTCAAAATTGTCAAAGGGGATCTTCACCACGCCATCCGTGCCGAAGAACATACCCAATAAAATAAAAAAGAGCAGCGCCGGAACGCCCACCTTGCCGGATAGGCGCTGAAACAAAACGCAGCTCAAAATAACAACGGCCGTCAGCCATAAAATCGTGGTCATGGCGGTCAAAAGAAGCACTCCTTTACTTATGAATAAAAAAAGCGGAGCACCCACATAGATGGGAGTGCTCCGTTGCCGTTTTTTACGGATTGTCGTTTGCAGAGGTATTTCTGTGCTGACTGTTCATAATGTTCTGACGAATACGGCGCACATCGCTCAGGGCTTTGTACAGAGAGTCGTCGATCTCCAGCAGGGTATCGTCTGCATAATTGTTTACGGCGGTGAGCATCTCACGGCTCTTGTTCTGTGCCGTGGTCACCATCTCATTGGCCTGGGTGGTGGCTTTGCCCAGCAACTCGGAAGCCTGGTTCTGCGCCTGCTTTACATAGGCCTCGCCCTCGCTGTGGGCCTTGGCAATGATCTCCGTCGCCTCTTTCTGGGCGTTCTGGGTGATCTGATCGCGAGCCACCAGTTCCCGTGCCTGGGCCTGCGCCTCGCTGATGATCTTGGCTGCCTCTTTCTTGGCCTCGTCCAAAATATTGTTTCTGGAGTCCACAATGGCCTTAGCCTGCTTGGTCTCCTGGGGGGTATTCAGTCGAATATCCTCAATAATGGTCTTGATCTTGTCCACATCTACCAAAGATTTTTTGGTCATGGGCATAGAGGTGGCATCGTCCAGCACATCCTCCAGGTCTTCCAGCAAAATATCCGTATTGGTCATATCTAACGCTCTCCTTTACATCTTGCAATAATGTCATCTAAAATTTCTTTGGGCACAAAGGCGGAAATATCCCCGTCCAGACGGCACACTTCCTTCACCATACTGGAGGATAAAAACATATTCTCCCCCTTGGCGGTGAGAAACACCGTTTCCAGTTGCGGACACAGGCTTTTGTTGGTAAGCGCCTGCTGAAATTCGTACTCAAAATCAGACAGAGCGCGCAGCCCTTTTACCACAGCGGCCGCACCGGTTTGCTTGGCATAATCCACCAGCAGGCCGTCATAAGTATCAATTTGAATGTTCCCTGCGTGCAGGCAGCGGCGAATCAGCCGGCAACGCTCCTCTACGGTAAAGAGGCTGTCCTGCTTGGCACTGTTTTGCATCACCAGTACCGTCACCTGATCAAACAGGCCGGCGGCGCGTTCAATAATGTCTAAATGCCCCAGGGTTACCGGGTCAAAGCTGCCCGGGCAAATGGCTGTTTTCATTCTGCCAAGTCCTTTCCGCGAAGATACAGGGCGATCTTGGTTTTGCCGTGGTGCCGCTCCCGATCCAGTACAAAAGAGCCTACCTGGGCCGGCAGTTCCTCATCCCGCCCGGACTCGCACACCACCATGGCGTCATCAGACAGCCGGGGCACCAGTACGGGCAGCACCCGCTGCAAAATGCCCTTGCCGTAAGGCGGGTCCAGCAGTACCAAATCATAGGTCCCGCTGCGGTTTAAGAACGACACAGCATCGGAAAAAACCACATTCGCCTGTTCCTCCAGCCGGCAGTGGGCCAAATTTCGCTCCACTACCTGCTTGGCAGCACGGTTGTTCTCCACAAAAGTACAACTGCGGGCGCCGCGAGACAGTGCCTCGATCCCCAGCTGGCCGGAACCGGCAAACAGATCCAGCACACGGCGCCCCTCAATATCAAATTGGATCATAGAGAACAACGCCTCTTTGACGGATTCTGTTGTAGGTCTGGTCACATCTTCACCGGGCAGGGTCTCTAACCGTCTGCCCCGTGCGGAACCGGTAATTACTCGCATCATTGTGCAACATTCCTTAATTTTATACGGTTATCATTATACAGTCATCCGCACCGTTCGTCAAGTCGCCCGGCGGGATTTTTACGATTTGTAATAAATGGCAGTGCTTATTTCGCCGCTGTCTCACCGTGGTAATAGGCATAAACGGCCTTGGCATTTTCCCGGGAAATGCCGGGCACGGCAGCCAGCTGCTCCTGGGTAGCCTCCCGCACGGCGGTCACGGTTTTCAACGTCTTCAGTAATGCCTTGGCCTTGGCGGGGCCGATGCCCTCGATCTGCAATAAAGTGGAATTGAATGCGGATTTTTTGTGCTTTTGGTGGTGGTAGCTGACCGCAAAACGGTGCACCTCCTCCTGAATGGAAGACACTAAAGTGAAGGACTGACGGTTGGCGTTGATTTGAATTTCACCACCGCCGGTAGAAATGGCCCGGGTGCGGTGCTTGCTATCCTTGACCATACCGAACACCGGCACATCAATATGCATACCGGCCAGCACCGGCAACACCGCGTGCACCTGGGCGTCGCCGCCGTCCAGCAAAATCAGATCCGGCAGGATCTTAAAGGTACTGTCCTCCGGGTCCTCCCAGTAATGGGTAAAACGCCGCTGCAGTACCTCCTGCATTGACCCCACATCATTTTGGCCGTCAAAGCCTTTAATGGCAAATTTTTTATACGCTTTCTTCATGGGGCGGCCGTTGTGAAACACCACCATGCCCGCCACATTATCCGCACCAAAGGTGTGAGAAATATCATAGGACTCAATATATTCCGGTGCCTGGGACAATCCCAGCAGCTGCGCCAACTCCTCCAGGGCGGCGAACTCTCGCCCTAAGCGCCCGGCGTTCTGCGCCAGATGCTCGTTGGCGTTCTTGATACACAACTGCACAATGGACAAGTGCTCCCCTTTTTGCGGGTGGATCAGGCTGACTTTTTTGCCTCGCTTATCCTCCAGCCAGGCAAGCAGCAGTTCCTCGTCCTCCAGTTCTCCGTCCAAAGCGATCCGGGCAGGCACCCGGTCCCGCATAGAGTAGTACCGTTCGATCAGTGCACTGCGGGCGGCAGACAGATCCTCCGGCGGATCCAGCAGCCAGTGTTCGCTGTCTGTCAGGCGACCGTTTTCAAAGCGGATCACCTCAAAGCAAGCCTTTTTCCCGGCGATCACCAGAGCAAACACATCCTCCTCCGGCACATTGATGGACACGACTTTCTGCCGTTCGTCCAAATTACGAATGGCCTTGATCCGGTCCCGCAGCTTGGCAGCCTCTTCAAATTCCATGGCCGCACTGCACGCCTGCATACGGGCAGTCAATTCCTTCACTGCCTTGGCGCTGCCGCCCTTTAAAAAATCCACTGCATCTGCAATATTGGCGGCAAAATCAGACTTGCTGATCCGACCGGCACAAGGCGCGGAGCAAATACCCATAAAGCCGTTCAGGCAGGGGCGAGACTTGCCGTAATCTCGGGGAAATTGCTTATTGCACCGGGGCAATTTGTAAATCTTTAAGGTCTCCTCCACCGCCTGCTTCACGGAATAGCCGGAGGTGTACGGCCCTAAGTAGCTGCTGCCGTCCTCCGTCATCTGCTTGCACTCGCTGATCTTAGAGAACGGCGGTGGGGTGATCTTGATATAATTATACCCCTTATCGTCCTTCAAAAGGATATTGTACTTGGGCTGATGTTGCTTAATCAGCGAACACTCCAGCACCAGCGCCTCAAACTCGCTGTCGCACAGAATATAATCAAAATCATCGGCGTGCTCCACCATGCGGATCACCTTTAAGGTGTGGTTGGTGTGGGAGCCAAAGTAGGAAGACACCCGGTTTTTTAACGCCTTGGCCTTGCCGATATAAATGATCTTTTTGTTCTTATCCTTCATAATGTACACGCCCGGAGTGGTGGGCAGTGCCATTGCTTTTCTACGCAGTTCTTTCTCAGTCAATGCAGATCACCATAAAAAAATGCGGAGAAAAGAATTCTCCGCATACGCTGTTCGTATTGTGTGGCCGTTACTCGGTAAAGCCGCTCTTGACCAGGGCTACCAGACCCTCCACAGCTTCTTCCTCATCGGAGCCGTCGGCGATGATGCGGATATCCGTGCCGCCCATAATACCGAGAGAAAGCACGCCCAACAGGCTCTTTGCGTTCACGCGGCGCTCTTCCTTCTCTACCCAAATAGAGGACTTGTACTCATTTGCCTTCTGAATAAAGAAAGTGGCGGGACGTGCATGCAGGCCAACCTGATTTTCCACCTTAACATCTTTCACGAACATAGTGATTACCTCGCTTAACTCAAATACACATTTTATGGATTTGGGTCGAAAGCCGTCTCGACCCCAGTACTTTATATATTATACCATTAAAGTCCGTTCGGTCAACGCCTTGGGGCAAACTTCGTCTGTATTGTTAATTAGGCACAAAATTTTTTCACTCCATTTGTGCAAAATTCACAGAATTTTATTTGCTTTCAGCGTTTCCAAAATCTTCTTGTCCGCTTTTGTCAAATCCGCTCGTTCCAAGAGATCCGGCCGCCGCTCCAAGGTGCGCTGCAAGGACTGCTGCCGCCGCCACTTGGCAATGTTGGCATGGTGCCCGGAAAGCAACACCTCCGGCACCTCTCGGTCCCGCCACACCGGCGGTCGGGTGTACTGGGGGTACTCCAGCAGGCTGTTATAATGGCTCTCCTCCTCAAAGCAGGCTGCGTCAGACAGCACGCCGGGCAGCAGGCGGGTCACACTGTCCGCCAGCACCAGCGCCGGCAGCTCACCGCCGGTGAGCACATAGTCCCCTACGCTGATCTCCTCCGGCTGCAACTCCTCAATCACCCGCTCGTCAATGCCCTCATAATGGCCGCACAGCAGTACCAGGTGCTCCATACCTGCCAGTTCTTTGACCCGCTGCTGGGTCAGGGTCTTGCCCTGGGGGGTCAGATAAATCAAATGGTGGGGCACATCCCCCGCCCGCTGGCAAATCGCTTGGTAGCAGTCATATACCGGCTGGGTCTGCATCACCATACCCATACCGCCGCCGTAGGGTGTGTCGTCCACATTCCTGTACTTATTCTCTGTATAGGCCCGAATATCCGTGGCCTCGATCTCCACTTTGCCGGCCTTGCGTGCCCGGCCAACAATGCTCTCGTCCAGCACGGCGCGACACATGTCCGGGAACAGGGTCATAATATCAATCCGCATCAAAAAGTCCTTTCATAGGGCGGATCTTTACCACCCCGGCGGCTACATCTTTCTCCACCACCACATCGTCAATGGCCGGCACCAGTGTGTGCGCCTTGCCCTTCTGCACATCGTAAATATCGCAGGAGCCGTAGTTCTGCACATCGGCGATCGTGCCATACGCGGTGCCGCTGTCTACATCCATCACCAGACACCCCAACAGATCCTGAATATAGGTGCGCCCCTCCGGCAGCTTGCCGTCTGCCCGGTCGCCGTACAACACCTTGCCCTTGATGGTCTCTGCCTGTTCAATAGAGGTGATCTCCGCAAAACGGATAATGGCCCCCTGCTTTTGGGGGCGCAGGGCTGTTACATGCAGCGGGTGCTGCCCCTCCGGATCCAAATACAGCACCTGAAAGCGGCGCAAGTAGTCCAAATCGTCACACCACAGGGTGAGTTTCATCTCCCCGCGGACACCGTGGGTATTGTTTAGCAGTCCAACTTCCAAATACTGTTTCATAGCGGCTCCGTTTCTTTTTTTGCTGCATTTATTATATGCAAATGGCCGCCGATTGTCAAACCGGCGCAAAAAGCGGCGCCACCGGGGCACCGCTTTTGCTTATTTTAATTTGCACTTCTCTTTTTTGGCTTTTCTTCTGCTGTTTTTCCGGATAGCCGGCTTCTTTACAGTTGGATATCCTTGCTCAACTTGCCGTGGTGAATGGCATTGCCAATGTTGACAGGCGACAGATACACCTTGATCCGCTTGGCCGCTGCGTGCAGCGGATCCCGATCAAAGGGCACATCGCTCAGGCTCTTGACCCGAATACTCTCCGCCAGTTCGCGCAGAGTGCAGTCCGGTTCTGCCGCCAGAGTCACCGTATGGCTTTGACCGGGCAACAGATCAAAATAGTTGTCGCTAAAGGGTAACGAAGTGCGGCTGCTCTCCAAATGCACCAGCCGGGCAAACCGGTCGGTGGTCACCGTCAGGCACAGTTGGTCTTTTTGGATCTCCACCTTGGTGTGCAGCTTGGCGCCGGGCAGCTGCAAGCGCTTTTCCTGGTCGAAAAGTACCGTCTTTTGTTGCAGGCAGGCGCCGTTTTGCACCAGCCGCACTGCCAAACCGGTGCGGCGCAGATCGTACTTTTTGCGCAGGGGCGCCATTTCCCGGGAAAAGGCCACCGCATTCTCCACCGGCGGCAACAACAGCTTCTTTTTCTCTTTCTCCAGCGTGCCGGTAACAAAGTCGAACAGTTCGTACTCCACCGTCACCGTCTGGCGAGCATTCAGGTCGTTGAGCACATACACATCGAACCGTTCCTTGCTGTCCTCTACCGACACGGACAAAGGCGCGTTAAACCGCCGTGCGCCGTATTGCAGTGCCTTGTAATTGCCGTAGTAGTCCAGACTGGACCAGGAGCACACACCCCAACAGTCGTTAAACTGCCAGTACATCGCCCCGTTGCACTGCCCCTTGTGGCGGCGCCAGTGCTCGGTGGCGTCTGCAATGCAGGTATCCTGGGTCACCTGGGACAGATAGATATAATCCCAAAACCGCCGGGGCAAATGGAAACGAGAAGCAATATAATACACCATCTTGTCGTTGCCGCTGGCGCACTTTTGGTGCAGGTTAAATACCGGGCTGTTCAGGGCGTAATCCCCGGGCTTTGCGTACTGGCGAATGGCCTTGGCATCCGGCAGGCTCTCAAAACCGAATTCGCTGCAAAAGCGGGTCATTCGTTTGCGGTAATACTGCATAGGCTGCAAGCCGTGCCACACGCCCCACAAGTGGGTGTCGCCTACATTGTCGCTGTAAACGCCCTCATTATGGGCAATGCCCACCGGCGAACCGGGGGTGTATGGCGTATCCGGATCCTCCGCCCGAATTTCCGGCTCCAGGATCTCATAAAAGAATTTCTCCGTCCACTGCACATACTTTTGCATGTGCACCCAGGCCATGTGCATATCCTCGATCTCGTTATTGCCGCACCACACCGCCAAGCTGGGGTGGTGGCACAGCCGCTGCACCTGGGCGTGCACCTCGGTCTTTACATTCTCCAGGAATTCCGGCAGGAAGAAGGGATACGCCTGGCAGGCAAAGCCAAAGTCTTGCCACACCAGGAGCCCTCGCCGGTCGCAGGCGTCATAAAACGCGTCGGATGCATAGTAACCGCCGCCCCACACCCGCAGCATATTCAGGTTGGCAAACTGTGCAGCATCCAGCAGTGCCTCTAACTTTTTGTCATCAAAGCGGGTAATAAAGCTGTCCGGCGGGATCAAATTGGAGCCTTTGATAAACAGGGGCACGCCGTTTAACCGGAACTGGAAGTTCATACCGTATGGATCCCGCTCCCGGTTCAGCTCAATGGTGCGCAGACCCACACGCTTTTCCGCCCGGTCCAGTTCTTTCTCTTTCGCCGTCAGCACCGCCGATACCGTGTACAGGGGCTGGCGGTCCTTGCCGGACAGCTCCCGGGTCCACCACAGCTCCGGCTTCTCAATTTCGAACACAGCCTCGGTGCCTTTTTCCGTCAGCACCGTGCCGTCCGGGCAGGTCACCTGCAAGGTGCAGGTACAGTCACCGTACTGCTCCACTTGGGCTTTGGCGGTAATCACCGCCCCATCGCCTTGCAGCTGCTGGCGCACGGAAAGCTGCGCCACCCGGGCCGTATCCACAAAATCCAGCCCGATTTCCTCGGTAATACCGCTCACCGGCAGCACCGGACCCCAATCCCAGCCAAAGTGGCACTGGGGTTTACGAATATGAACAATGCCGTTCTGCCCGTTGGAGTTTATAGGGGTCATACACTTTTTGTATGCCGCGCTCACATACTCCACCGGTGAATAAAAGCGAATGGTCAGGGTGTTCTCCCCTACCTGCAAGTGCTCTTTGACCGGCACCCGGTAAGGCACAAAGCAGTTTTTGCCTTGCAGCACCCGGTGACCGTTAAGCGTCACATCACAGATGGTGTCCAGCATATCGCAGCGCAGGTACACTGCATCCGCTTGTAATTCTTTCGCCGTTACGGTAAACTGCTTTTCGTATACCCAGTCGGCGTGGCCCACCCAGCCTACTTCTTTTTCGTTCATACCCACAAACGGGTCCGGGATCTTGCCGGCTGCCATCAGGTCTAAGAAATTGCAGCCCGGCACCTTGGCCGGCATCCAGTCGCCCTGATCCGCCCGGCGAAAACGCCAGTCCCCGGTTAATGTTTTATACATCGGTATTCCCCCTATATGTCAAGTTTTGCTATTCCATTATACCTAAGCCTACCTGTAAAGTCAAAGCAGAAATACAGTGCCCGGCGTTGCAACGAGAAAAAACTCAATTGCCGCTACACTTTTGTGACCGACTGCGCCTTGGCGGTGATTCTGGACCGGGTGCAAAACGGCGCCGGCCAATTCCCGGAATACATTGCCGACTTTATCGTCCAGAACGGCAAAAAAGACACTTTACAGTATGGAATTCACAGCATTAAAAAAGGACCCGTGCCAATGCACAGATCCTTTTTGTTTACGCTTTTGATCAGTCGATCTCCACCGCAATTTTCTCGTCGCAGCGGGTGGCGGCAGCGCGCATAACCACGCGGATGGCCTTTGCAATACGGCCCTGCTTGCCGATGACCCGACCCATATCACTCTCTGCAACATGCAGGTGATACACGATCACGCCCTCTTCGTCCGGCTGATCCACCTCTACCGTAACAGCGTCCGGCTGATCCACCAAACCACGGGTGATGGCTACCAATAGTTCTTCCAAGAAAACACCTCCATATTAGTTCTTGCAAACGGGCAAAGAACTAATTATAAAATGCCTTCCTTCTTCAGAATAGCCTTCACAGTGTCAGTGGGCTGTGCGCCGTTAGCGATCCACTTCTTTGCCTTCTCGCCGTCGATCTTCACCTCAGCGGGATCCACCATGGTGTTGTAAGTGCCGATCTCCTCAATGAAGCGACCGTTGCGGGGATATCTGGAATCTGCCACAACTACACGATAGAACGGTGCCTTCTTTGCGCCCATGCGGCGCAGTCTGATTTTTACTGCCATTTTTGTTACCTCCGTAAAAATAAGTAATAATGAATTTATATAACCAAAATGCTTTTGGCAATAGATAAAGTTAGAACCCAAAGGGGTTAGAGCCGCCGTTTTTGCCCATCATACGCTGGGCCATCTCCGGGTTTTGGCTCATCATGCGGCGCATTTTCTTACTCATCTTGGGGCCGCCTTTGCCGCCGCCGAACTGTTTGACCATCTTTTGCATCTGCTTAAACTGGGACAGCAACCGGTTCACATCCTCCACCTGCATACCGCAGCCGGCGGCGATACGCCGCTTTCTGGAAGGATTAATGATCTCCGGCTTGGTGCGCTCCTCCACGGTCATGGAGTAAATAATGGAGCGGAAGCGGTTAAACGCACCCTCGTCAATGTCCTCGTCCTTAATCTTGGAGCCGATACCGGGCAGCATCTTAATGGTGTCACGCAGGGAGCCCATGCGCTCGATCTGGTCGAACTGATCCAAAAGATCGTTCAGATCAAATTTATTCTTCGCCAGCTTGCGTTCCAGCTCTACCGCCTTTTTCTCGTCCAGGCTCATCTCTGCCCGTTCAATGAGGGAGAGCACATCGCCCATACCCAAAATACGGGAGGCCATACGACTGGGGTGGAAAGTTTCCAGCTGGTCCAGCTTTTCACCGGTACCGATGAATTTAATCGGCTTGCCGGTCACGGCACGCACAGACAGCGCCGCACCGCCGCGGGTGTCACCGTCCAGCTTTGTCAAAATCACGCCGTCAATGCCTAATGCCTCGTTAAAGCTCTTGGCCACATTCACAGCGTCCTGACCGGTCATGGCGTCGATCACCAGCAAAATCTCGTGAGGGTGAACAGTGGAGCGAATGTTTTGCAGCTCCGCCATCAACGCCTCGTCCACATGCAGACGACCGGCGGTATCCAGCAGCACATAGTCGTTGCCGTGATCCCGCGCGTACTTTACTGCCTCGCCGGCAATGGTCACCGGGTTCTCCGTGCCCATTTCAAACACAGGCACATCCACCTGGGCGCCTACCACCTGCAACTGCTTAATGGCTGCGGGTCGATACACATCGCAGGCCACCAGCAAGGGTCGGTGCCCTTCTTTCTTCAACTTCTTTGCCAGTTTGGCAGAATGGGTGGTTTTACCGCTGCCCTGCAAGCCGCACATCATCACAACCGTCGGCGGGTGATTGGCAATGGCCAACCGGGACTCCGTGCCGCCCATCAACTCCGTTAACTCCTCGTTGACGATCTTGATGACCATTTGGCCGGGGGTCAGGGACTCCATCACATCCGCACCGATGGCACGCTGGGTCACCTTGGCGGTGAACTCCTTGGCCACCTTATAGTTGACATCCGCCTCCAGGAGCGCCATACGCACCTCGCGCATAGCTTCCTTTACATCGGACTCTGTAAGCTTGCCCTTGGCACGCAGCTTTTTAAATGAATTTTCCAGCCGTTCGCTGAGCCCTTCAAATGCCAAGTTCTACACTTCCGTTCTTTTTATCATTCGCAAAGATAAGCGGTCAGGGCCTTGATCCGGGCCACATTGTCGTTGATCTCCCGGGACAGTGTGTGCGACAGATTATACGCATTAATGGCCTCGGCGCACTGCTCGATTTCTTCCAGTCCCTTCTTCAGGGTCTCGAACTTCTTAGCCAGACCCAAGCGACTCTCCATCTCAAACAGCTGGTTCTCCGCCCGCTTGATAGCGTCGCGCACGCCCTGGCGGGTAATGCCCTCATTCTCTGCGATCTCAGAAAGCGAAAGGTCCTCGTCATAGTAATACACCAAAAAATCGTGCTGCTTTTGGGTCAACATTTCGCCGTAAAAATCCAGCAAAAAAGAAACTTCCAAATTCTTGGCCAAGGACGCCCTCCCCTTTCTTAGTCTCTTGCGCTGTAAAGTGAAAGTTCTTTACAGCAAGGGGTATTATACTAAAACCGGGCCGCCTTGTCAACCGCTCTCTGCATATTTTTTGCAACAAAATTTACGAAAAAAGCGCTTGACACAAGCTATGGTGCACCGCAAAAGCGCCACCCCACCGGATAGTGGTGCGCGCCGACAAAGCAAAGGACACGATTTGTTTACAAAATCGATACAAATCATTGACAACCTGTCGCCCAATACATTATAATAGTCAAAGTCCAAAAACACGGAGGTACTGTACATGAATCCATTGCATGAATTTGCAGCGCTGTTCTCCAACTTCGGCAACATTGATCCCCGTATGATCGTGATGTGGGTGGTTGGCGGCGTGCTGGTCTACCTTGCCATTAAGAAGGAAATGGAACCCACCCTGCTGCTGCCCATGGGCTTCGGCACCATTTTGGTGAATCTGCCCCTCAGCGGCGCCATTACCCAACCCGGGGCGGAGGAAGGCCCCATATCCGTACTGTTTGATGCAGGCATTGCCAACGAGCTGTTCCCGCTGCTGCTGTTTATCGGTATCGGTGCCATGATCGACTTTGGCCCGCTGCTGAAGAACCCGTGGCTGATGCTCTTCGGTGCAGCCGCCCAGTTCGGTATTTTCTTCACTTTCTTTGTGGCCGGTTTCTTCTTTGATATTAATGACGCTGCGTCCATCGCCATTATCGGCGCTGCCGACGGCCCCACTTCCATCTTTGTGGCCAATACACTGCATTCCAAGTATCTGGGCGCCATTATGGTGGCTGCGTACTCTTATATGGCGCTGGTGCCCATTATCCAGCCGCCGGTGATCAAGGCTGTAACTTCCAAGAAAGAGCGCCTGATCCGTATGAAATACCATGCAGGCGATGTAAGCAAAACCACCAAGATTGTGTTCCCCATCGTGGTAACTGCCGTTGCCGGTTTGGTGGCGCCTAAATCCGTTGCACTGGTAGGCTTCCTGATGTTTGGTAACCTGATCCGCGAGTGCGGCGTGCTCAACCAGCTGTCTGAGACGGCGCAGAACGCCTTTGCTAACATTATTACAATTCTGCTGGGTCTGACCGTTGCTGCCAAAATGCACTATCAGGACTTTGTATCCTGGCAGACCCTGATGATCCTGGGTCTGGGTCTGGTTGCCTTCATCTTTGATACCGTAGGCGGCGTAGTGTTTGCCAAATTCATCAATCTGTTCCTGCCCAAGGAGAAGAAAATCAACCCCATGATCGGTGCAGCCGGTATCTCCGCATTCCCCATGAGCGGGCGTGTGGTCAACCAAATGGGCCTGAAAGAGGACCCGCAGAACTTCCTGTTGATGTACTCCATCAGCGTCAATGTTTCCGGCCAGATCGCCTCCGTTATTGCCGGCGGCCTGATCCTGACCCTGGTATCGTAAGGAGGATATGATATGCAGACTTTATTTGCTTCTCTGCTGGCTGTGGTTACCATGGCCATCAACGCCCAGTCCTGGAAAACCACCCTGCCGGATATGCTCTTTGGTATGATCGGCATCTTTATCGTGATCGGCGTGATCATTCTTGTCACCTATGGGCTGAACAAAGCCTTTTCCAAAAAGAAGAAGGACGACAAGGACGAGAAATAAAAACAAAACGAAACCCAAAGGCGCTCGGCAAGTCCGGGCGCTTTTTCTGTGCAAAAAACAGGGTTGCAAAATGCGACGGTCTATTGTATAATATAGGCAAATTCAAACGCTATGACGAAGAAAAGTAGCGCTCCCCCTGCTGTTTAGAGAGTCGCGGTCCCGGCTGAGAGCCGCAGCACAGCAGCCTGCGTGAAGTTCCCTTCCGAGCGGTTTTGCTGAACCACAGTAGGCAAGAACGGTGTGAGCACCGTTATCAGGCTCAAAGAGTGTTTGCTCCGATTGGCACTTGCCAACTTGCAAAAAACAGGGTGGTACCGCAGGTAATTCCGACTTGTCCCTATACGAACGGGGCAAGTCGTTTTTTATTTGCACACTGCCGCGAGCAATACAGAATGAAAGAAAGGATACGAAGATGAAAGCACAACTGGAACAAATCCGCCGGGCCGCCAAAGAAGCACTGGCCTCCTTTGACAGCGCCGAACAGCTGGAAAAAGCCCGTATTCAGTACTTGGGCAAAAAGGGCGAGCTGACCGCTATTTTGAAGCAGATGGGCAAGCTGTCTGCTGAGGAGCGCCCGGTGATCGGCCAACTGGCAAACGAAATTCGCAAGGACATTGAGGACACCATCGCCAACAAGTCCGCAGAGATCAAAAAGGCAGCCCAGGAGAAGCGGCTGGCTGAGGAAACCCTGGATGTGACCATGCCCGGCACCCTGCCCCAGATCGGCTACAAGCACCCGCTGTCCATCGTTCTGGACGAAATCAAGGACATCTTTATGGGCATGGGCTTTGACATTGCCGAGGGCCCGGAGGTGGAGTACGACTACTACAACTTTGAGGCACTGAACATCCCCAAAGACCACCCGGCCAGAGACACCCAGGACACCTTTTATATCAATGACAATATCGTACTGCGAACCCAAACTTCTCCGGTACAGATCCGTGTAATGGAAAAAACGCAGCCCCCCATTCGAATCATTGCCCCGGGCCGTGTATTCCGCTCCGACGCGGTAGATGCCACCCACTCTCCCCTGTTCCACCAGATCGAGGGTTTGGTGGTAGACAAGGGCATTACCATGGCAGACCTGAAAGGCACGCTGGAGACCTTTGCCAAGCGTCTGTACGGCGAGAATACAAAAATCCGTCTGCGTCCCCACCACTTCCCCTTTACGGAGCCCAGCTGCGAAATTGATGTCAGCTGCTTTAAGTGCGGCGGCAAGGGCTGTCCATTCTGCAAGGGCGAAGGCTGGGTCGAGATCCTCGGCGGCGGCATGGTGCACCCCAAGGTGTTGAAAAACGGCGGCGTAGACCCGGATGTATACAGCGGCTTTGCCTTTGGCGTAGGCCTGGAGCGGCTGGTGCTGTTCCGCTTTAATATTGACGATATGCGTTTGCTGTATGAGAACGATATGCGTTTTCTGTCCCAGTTTTAAGGAGGTGCAAATATGATTTTATCCAGAAAATGGGCCAACGATTATGTGGACTTAACCGATGTTGACAACAAGACCTTTTGCGACGAGATGACCCTTTCCGGCTCCAAGGTGGAGGGGTATGAAGTCGAAGGCAGCGACATTGAGAATGTTGTTGTGGGCCAGGTGCTTTCTATGGAGAAACACCCGGACTCCGACCACCTGTGGGTGTGTCAAGTGTCCGTAGGCGACGATCAGCCGCTGCAAATCGTCACCGGCGCCCAGAACTTAAAGCCCATGGACATTGTGCCGGTGGCACTGGTGGGTGCTACGGTGATCAACCGCAAAGACCATAAGTTAGAAAAAATCAAAAAGGGCAAGCTGCGAGGGATTGCTTCTGCCGGTATGCTGTGCTCCTTTGACGAACTGGGTCTGACCCAAAACGACTTCCCGTACGCCTGCGCCGACGGTATTTTTGTACTGGGGGACGACTGCGACAAGACCCTGGGCATGGATATTCACAAAGCCATCGGCTATGACGACACCTGCGTTGAGTTTGAAATTACCTCCAACCGGTGCGACTGCCTGTCCGTAACCGGTTTGGCTCGTGAGGCAGCGGCCACCTTTGAACGGCCTTTCACCTTGCCGGAGCCGGAAGTAAAGCCCGGCCACGGCAATGTAAACGACCTGCTGCAAGTGCATATTGAAGACGGCGAAAAGTGCTACCGTTACACCGGCGCCGTAGTAGAGAATGTGCGGGTTAAGGAGTCACCCCGCTGGCTGCGGGAGCGACTGCGTGCCTGCGGCGTGCGCCCCATCAGCAACATTGTAGATATTACCAACTATGTGATGCTGGAGTACGGCCAGCCCATGCATGCCTTTGACCTGCGTTACCTGGTGGGCAACACAGTGAATGTGCGTAACGCCAAGGCCGGCGAGACCATCACCACCCTGGACGGCGAGACCCGGGAGCTGACGGAAAATATGCTGGTGATTGCCGATACGGAGAAGCCTGTGGCCGTTGCCGGCGTAATGGGCGGCGAATACAGCGGTATTATGGACGACACCACCACCATCGTGTTTGAGTCCGCCTGCTTTAACGGCACCTGCGTGCGCCGCACCGCCAAGGCGCTGGGTATGCGCACCGAGGCCTCTGCCCGGTACGAGAAAGAGCTGGATCCCAACCAAACCATGCGCGCCTTAAAGCGTGCCCTTCAGCTGGTACAGCTGCTGGACGCCGGCGATGTGGTAGACGGCGTGGTAGACTGCTGCAAGAAAGTCAAAGAACAGGTCACCGTGGACTGGGACTACCAGTGGATCAATCGGTTCATCGGCTTTGATCTCAGCGAGCAGCAGATGATCGATATTTTGAAGAAGATCGACTTTGATGTGCGCGACGGCAAGGTCTATGCCCCCACCTTCCGCAACGATATTGAGCACCTGGCAGACCTGGCGGAAGAAGTGGCCCGGTTCTACGGCTTCCACAACATTCCCAACCACATGCTACAAGGCGCTGCCAACGGCAAGCTGACCCACCGCCAGTCCTTTGAACGCAAGCTGGGCAACACCCTGCTGGCCTGCGGCTGCACCGAGGTATCTACTTTTAGCTTCATCAGCCCTAAGGCTTATGACAAGATCTGCCTGCCCCCGGACAGCGAACTGCGCAACTCCATTGTAATCCTGAACCCCCTGGGCGAGGACACCAGCATTATGCGCACCACCATCCTGCCCTCTATGCTGGATGTGCTGTCCTTTAACTACAACCACAAGACGGAGGCCGCTTGTATGTATGAGATGGGCACCGTTTACACCCCCACAACCCCGGACAAACTGCCCATCGAGAGTCAAAAGGTCACCATCGGTATGTACGGAGGCGGCGCAGACTTCTTTGCACTGAAAGGCATTGTGGAGAAGCTGCTGGACTGCCTGCATGTGGATCACTACGATGTGGAGCCGGTAAAAGATAACCCCACCTTCCACCCGGGCCGTACCGCCGCATTCACCATGAACGGCAAGGTGCTGGCTACCCTGGGCGAAGTGCACCCCACCGTGGCAGAGAACTACGCCATTGGCACCCGGGTTTATCTGGCGGAGCTGGATGTGAACACCGCTTATGAGAACGAAAGCGGCACCCGCACCCACAAGCCCCTGCCCAAGTACCCGGCCAGCAACCGTGACCTGGCCTTTGTATGCGACAAGGAGATCCCGGTGCTGAAGTTGCAGCGTGCCATCGGCGAGGCCGTAGGCAAGACCCTGGAGAGCGTCAAGCTCTTTGATGTGTATCAGGGTGAGCAGATTGAAAAGGGCAAAAAGAGCGTGGCGTTCAACATTCGTATGCGCGCCCATGACCGCACCCTTACCGATGATGAAGCCGACGCTGCCATGAAGCGGGTGGTCAAAGCCCTGGACAAAATGGGCATCAGCCTGCGGAGTTGACCGAAAAAACGGACAACTGCCTGGTAATTTGACCGGAATATTGGAATTTTTGCATTTTAATATTGTAATTATTCCAAAAACTGTATATAATGATGTGTACGGAGGTGACTTTACCGTGACAGATAAGACCATGACATTTAGAATCGGTGATGAAAAAGAGGATGTTATGAAAGACACCCTGACCCAGGTGTTTGACGCCCTGCGGGAAAAGGGGTACAATCCCATTAACCAGATCGTAGGCTATCTGCTATCTGAGGATCCCACCTACATCACCACCCACAACAATGCCCGCAGCCTGATCCGCCGGATCGACCGGGACGAGTTGTTGGCCGCTATGGTAAAGTCCTACTTAGATTAAAACGAAGGAGGCGTTCCCTTGGCGAAGAAAGGCGAATTCTTGGAATACAAAGGCAGACCGCTGGTACGCTGCGGCAACACCATTTACTACGGCAGTATGGCCGACCCATTCGTTGTGTGCCTGAAGGTGCAGAGCGAGAAGAAGCAGGGCGACCAGACCATTGCCGACAAAGTAATCATTCAGCTGCTGAATACGGACGAGCAGATCTCGCCCAAAGAGCAGGTGGTCAAAAAGAGCGAAAAGACCGGCCTGTTCAATGCGCTGGATCTGGGTGCCGTTTGGCTGGAAAGAGCCATCAAGAAAAACGCATAACCCAAAAAGAAGCAAAACCGAGTGCAGTTTGCACTCGGTTTTCTTTATTGCCTGTTCCCGACGGCCTGCTCTTATTGCGGATTGCACAAGGGCGGGGGCGTTTTTTTATGCAATATGTGAATTGACTTCACCGGATCGACAACTTATAATTAAGATAAGGGTAATTTTACGCACTTTTGCAACGGAAGGGGCAACTGGATATGAAGAAGAATTTACGCAGCCTATTGTGCGGCCTGCTGGCACTGGTGCTGGTGTGTTCCTGCGCCGGCGCAGCCTTCGCCAAGGACAACGGCGCCACACCGGTAATCTCTGTGCACGGCATGGGCGGCTCCGGCCTGTACCTAAACCCGGGCACGGAGGATGAGCAGCCAGTGGGCGTGTTTGACGCCAAAAGTCTGATCAGCCGCGGCGGACTCATCCAAAATGTGCTGGCTGCCGTCGGCGGCAAGCAAACGGACCCGAACGCCGTCATTGACCAAATCGCCGATCTGATGAACGACTACCGCAACATCGCCTGCGATGAGGACGGCAACAGTATTTACAATGTAGGCATTGCCAACTACTGGACCGACAGTCTGAAAAACCACCCGGGCTACCTGTCCGGCGCCAGCAACGAGCCGGCCATTTGCCGCCAAGTGGCGCAGAATATCGGCGCAGACAAAGTGTATGCCTTTAACTACGATTGGCGACTGGACGCCTGCAAAACGGCTGCCAAGCTGGCAGACTTTGTGGGTCAGGTCAAAGCCAAAACCGGTAAAAAGCAAGTGACCCTGGTCGGCAGTTCAGAGGGCACGGTGATCCTCAGCGCCTATATCGATCAATATGGCGACCGCGGCGACATCCGCCGTCTGGTGATGATCAACGGGGCACTCACCGGTGTGTCCGTCACCAAGCTGTTTTGCCAGGATCTGCTGTTTGACGCGGATGTGGTCAAGAAATATTTAGACCGGGTGACCACCACTTACCATAACCCGGACTTTGACTTTAGCCAGCTGAACCGGCTGGCAAACAGCCTGAATGTGGGCTACCTGTGCGACTTTTTGACCCAAGTAGCAGAGGACCCTGCACTGGTGGAGCGGGTGTATAACGAGATCTTTTACCCGGTGTTCGGCTGCATTCCCATGCTGTGGGAGTTTATCCCCTATGATGATTTTGACGACAGCGTGGATGCCATGACCGCCATTGGCTTTTTAGACCAAAGCAGTGGCCTGTACAAGAAGATCACCCGCTACCATAAGGTGCAAAAGCGCCTGCCCGGCAATCTGAAAGCCATGCAAAAGGCCGGCACCGATGTGGTGATCGTAGCCAACTACGGCCTGCCCAATATTCCCATCAACTCTGCGTATGCCAATCAGACAGATATTCTCATTGACACCAGATACGCTTCCGTGGGAGCCACCACGGCGGACTACGGCAAGACCTTGAAGCGCACCGGCGCCCATGTGTCGCCGGACCGTATTGTGGACGCCGCCACCTGCACGCTACCGGACAACACCTGGTTCTTTAAGGGCGTGGCTCATGTAAACTTCTGGTACGACAGCCAAGCCACCAAATTCTTGGCCGGACTGATCACCAACCCGAAGAAAAAGCAGTCTGTGCAGGCGGTAAAAGCCGCCACCGGCAACGGCCAGTTTGTCAATACGGACGAGAAGCAAAACATTGTACCCTTTAGCGCCGACAAGAACACAAACAGCAGCGGTACAAAGAACACCAATCCCAAGAACACCGCGACCGCAGCTGTTAAGTCCCCTGCCACCGGCGCCCATTGGAGCCTGGCAGTGGGCGGCTCCGGTCTGGCCGCCTCCGGCTTGCTCTTTGCCCTGTACGCTCTGTTTGCCAAAAAGAAGAACGACGCAGCCACCAAATAATATCTATACCTAAACCAGCGCCCCCTTGCATAAGCAAGGGGGCATTTTTTACCCAAAATTCGAAAAAATTGCGGGCCTATGTAGGCATCGGCCCCTACTTACCAATCCCTCCACCGCCTACAGCGGTCCCCCTCCCTTTACAAGGGAGGCAAAGTGGTAAAAATAACGGCTCCCCTTGCAGTAAGGAGAGCCGTGTTTTTTGTATGAAACTGTAATCACTTTTCGTCTGCGCCGAAGGCGAAGATCTGGCCGGTGTACACATTGAACTGCATGGTACAGGGGCGGTCGCTCTGGGTATACCGCACAGTGAGCACATCGCCCTCCTGGCTCACATCCGTCAAAGTGGCGGTATCGGCCAAGGTATCGGCAAACAGGCTGGCCTGCTCCGGCTTATAGGTGCTCACATCGTCCGAGGTAAAGAGCACGCCGCCAAACAGCTGAATGAACTTAGCCAGCAGCGCCTGCTGTTCCGGGGTAACGCTGATATTGTTGCGCCGTAGCAGGAACACATCCGGGTCGTTCAGGAACGCCCGACCGTTCAGCCCCCGGCGATACACGCTGTTGAGCACCGCATTGGGTGTAGACACATCCTCCCGGTGCATTTGGCGGCGTCGGGCAGAATGGGGCCAACTGAGGGCCATATCTGCACCAATACGCATATAGTCCGCCACGCCAAAGCTGGGCAGCATCGGTGCGCCGCAAGCCAGCAGCAGCTTATCCTCGCCCACGCACTCCCGCAGCAGCTCCATGGCGTCATACGCCACCTGGCCGCGGGTCTTGCCGTACAAGGGCTTAACGGAAGCGGCGTACAAAAAGTCCAGCTTCACCATATCAAAGCCCCAGGTATGCAGCACCGTTTGGAACACCTGCTTAATATACGCCCGGGCTTCCTTATGATAAATATCCAGGGCATAAAAGCCGCCCCAGTTGGCGCCCACCATCAGCGGGCTTCCCTTTTTGTCTGCCACCAGCCAGCCCGGGTGCTTCTTTGCCAAATAGGCATTCTTTTGTACTGCAAAAGGCGCCAGCCACAGCCCGGCTTTCAGCCCACGCTGGTGAACCGCATCGGCCACCCGGCGCATACCGAAGGGAAACTTCTTGCTGTCCACAGACAGCCAGTCGCCCACGGCGGTCTGGTAGCCGTCGTCCACCTGAAAGGTATTGACTCCGGCGCAGGGGGCAATGGCCCGCAGGTCGTGCATGATGATATTGTGATTGATATTGCTGTAATAGTTGTACCAAGAGGTATAGCCCCGCAGCTTTTCCGTTTGGCGGGGGTGTACGCCCAAGGCGGCAAAGTAGCCGTCAAATACCGCGTCATAATGTCCCTGCTGCATATAGAGATCCAGCACCGGATAATCCTCCGTGAGCATCAGCCCCTCCAGATCCTTAGACACAGCCAGCACATTGCGGTTCATATCCGCCGTAATAACGGTAAAACCGGTGCGGTCCGTCAGGGAGCCGATAAAGTCCAGCATGTCGCCGGTGCGCACATAAGCAAAGCCGTGAGAATGGAACACGCCCGCCTGCTTTTCCTCCGGTACAAAGGTATAATCGCCGGTATACTGCATACCCAAGCGGCGGCCGATGGGCGATTTGCCAACGGTGCCCAGCCCGGGCATGCGCTCCGTGGGGCCGAATTCCCGGCTGTCCGTCCAGGACTGAAAGCCGTTGGCCATAAAGCGACTGGCCGGGGTAAACAGGAACGGCAGCTCCAGAATAAAGCTGCGCACCTGTATGGGCGCGGTGGGGTGCAAAGTCACTTGCAAGCGGTGGTCGCTCTCCCGCACCTGCAAAAGCAGGTCCTCGTTACTGCCGGTGGCCGTCTTTACGGTGCTGCCCAGCTTGTAATCAATGTGGTAGGAAAAGGTCATGGGGCGGTTCTCTCCAATCATTATTTTTTGAATTGCAGTACGCAGCGCAGGGTCAAGGTCTGCATTTTCGGCAGCTTATACTGGGGCTTTAAGGTAGCCACAGCAGGCACATCGCCGCCAACACCCTGCTGGCCGCCGTCAATATTCACCGTCAGGTAATCATGACGGGGCAGGTCGCAGGAATGCTTGGCTGCGTCCAGTTCCTCCAGGGTGTAGGGGTGCACGCCGGCCTCAAAAGCACGACCCACAGCGTCTACCCGCAGCTTCACACCGCTGCCCACTTCCAGCCAGCGCACGTCGCAGCGGTTGCCGTTCTCCTGCGGATACAGGTAGTCGTGAATAAAGTCCTCGGCGCTCTTAAAGCGATACACGCCCAGGTACGCGCCGGTCTTGCGGTCGCAATAATTCTCGTGAGGTCCTTTGCCGTAATAGGTCACGCCGTCCTCCCCGGACATCAGCTGGAAGGTAATGCCGTAACGGGGCAGATCCATGGGTACAATATTGCGGCAGGTCTGGGTCACCAGTACCCGGCCGGAGGGCAGCACCACATAGGTGGTCTCTACCTGATCCAGGTAGCGGCACAGCCAGCGCACGGTGATCTTCACCGCATCTTTGCCTTTCGTGGCTGTTACCTCCAGCGGGGTCATAGCTTTGCTGGCGTTCTTAAAGGCATTCAGTCCGATCAGGGTGCGCACAAAGTCAAAGGGAATTTGGGCAATGCGCTCATTGTCAATATTGGCACGGCCAAAGCAGGGGCGCACGCCGCTGCGCAGGCACTCCCGACCGTCCAGTTCATAGGAGCTCAGCTCGCCGGTTTTCTTGGATACAGCCAGACTGAAATGATCACCGCTGACCACATAGGCGTCTGCCCGCTTGCACAGGCTGATTGCTGCGGGCGTCTCCTTCTTCACAGAGAAATCGTACTGCCCCAGCACAAACTGCTCTCTGGCCATCAGGTGACCGGCAGGCAGGCGCATGGCGTCCGCCTTCAGAATTAAATAAGCGTCCAGCAGCTGCTCGCTCTTGGTATTTAGGTCAAAGGGAATATCAATCTTCACCTTCTCCAAATGGCCCGCTGCCGGCAGGTCCATGGTCTCCTCTTGCAACACACCGCTCTCATCGGACAAGGTCAGCCGCAAGGCAAAGGCGCTCAAGGGCGTAAACATAAACCGATTGACAATCTGCAAGGTGTTACCCACCCGGGTAAAGTCCGCCTGCTGGTAGCACTTAACCACCTCATAATAATGCGGGTTGGGTGAACGGTCGCCGCGGAACACACCGTTAAAGGCAAAGTTGCCGTCATTGGGCTTGTCGCCAAAGTCGCCGCCGTAGTTCCACTTGTCCTTGCCATCCTTGGTCTTGGTACGAATGGCCTGGTCCGCAAAGTCCCAAATATAGCCGCCGGCCAGCCGGTCGTACTTCTTAAAATCATTCCAATAATCGGAGAAGTTACCCATGGAATTGCCCATGGCGTGGGCATACTCGCACTCAATAAAGGGCTTATCCCGGTACATCTCCGGAGTCAGGCGATAGCCCATACCGCCGTTCCAAAGCGCGCGACTGTGGATATGGGGTTTGTTCTCGCCGATTTCTTTCATCTCCGTCTGCACGGTATACATTTCGCTGAACAGATCGCTGGTTTCCAAATGGGCGTCCGGCTCATAGTGGAAGGGCCGGGTGCGGTCAATCTGCTGGGCTGCTCGCTTCATATCCGGGAACGCCTTGCCGTTGCCGCTTTCATTGCCCAAGGACCAGAAGAGAATACAGCTGTGGTTCTTAAAGGAATTGACCATATTGGTCATTCGATAGCAGCACTGGGCGCTCCACTGGGGATTGCTGGCAGGAATCTGCTGGGCCAGACCGTGGGTCTCCAGGTTGTTCTCGCTCATAACCAAAATGCCGATCTCGTCGCACAGCTCATAGAACCGGCGGGAATTGGGATAATGGCAGGTGCGCACATTGGTGATATTGCTGCGCTTAAGCAGCTCCAGGTCGGAGCGAATAATACACTCCGGCACGGCGTGGCCGTAATCCGGGTGGAAATCATGGCGGTTCACGCCGCAGATCTTCAGCGGCACACCGTTCAGGAGAATGAACGGTCCACGCTTGGTGTCCGGATTATAACCGACGATCTTCACCTCTCTAAAGCCGTACTTATGGGAGCGCAGGTCCACCGGCTCCCCGGCCACCAGCAATGTGGTCTCTACCGTGTATAGGTACGGATCCTCGTGGCTCCACAGATGGGGCGCCTCCACGGTGCAGTCCGTATCTACCGTAACCCGGCAGCCATCCTCCAGCACCGGGCAGCGAGCCTCCATTTGGCCTACGGCTTTGCCGTCTGCGTCTAAAATACGCACCCGGTAAGCGGCGTCTGTGCAGTCCGTCCCCCGGCACTCCACAGCTACCTGCATACGGAAGTGAGCCGTCTTGTAGTCCTCTGTAAATTCGCTGTAAAAATAAGTATCCTGAATATAGGTCTTGGGCTTGAACACCAGGTTCACATCCCGGAAGATACCGGACAGCCGCCACATATCCTGATCCTCCAGGTAGCTGCCATCGCAAAACTGATGCACGGTCACCGCCAAGCGGTTCTTGCCCGGGTGCACAAAGCGGGTTACATCGTACTCCGTCTCGTCAAAAGTATCTTGGGAATAGCCCACAAAGGTGCCGTTCATATACACCTCGCCACAGGAGTTAATCCCACCGAAGTGCACAAACACATTATCCGCCAGCTCTTCTTCAGTCAAATCAAAATCCCGAATATACAGACCCTGCGGGTTCTTCTTGTCGTCAATATGGGGAATGTTAATCTTTGAGATCGGCGTGGGGTAATTGATATTGGTATAAATGGGGGTGCCATAGCCCTTGATCTGCCACTCGGAGGGCACCTCTAAATCGTCAAAGCTAAAGGGGTCGAATTCCGGGTTTTGATAGCCCTCTATCGTCTGATCGCTGCCGGGCAGGAATTTAAACTTCCAAATGCCATTCAGCAGCCGGCGCTTTTCTTCCCCGGTGCGGACATCCCTTGGAAAGCCGGCGGCACTGCGCCGCTCGGTGTTGACACTGAATGTGTCTATATCTTGCCAGATGGGTATATCTTTGTTCATACTGTTACTCCTTATGTTTAGAATCCCCGCCGCAGGCCGAAGGGCAAACTGCGGTCAATAACAGTATAACGGAAACGGCGGCACTTTTCAATGCAAAATCCGCAAATTGCCGGGATAATGGGCAAAAAAACAGCAGACCGTCGAGCCGCTGACAATCTGCTCTTTTATTATACGACACTGTCGCCCATCAGGCAATAAATGTGCTGTACAGTTTGGAAATAAAGCCCGGTCCCTACTGTTTGGCCAATAAAATCAGTCCGTGTGAACCCGCCGGTACTGCGCCGGGGTGCAGCCGTACTGCTTGCGAAAAGCGGCGATATAATGGCTCTCGTCCGCGAAGCCCAGATCATAGGCAATGCGGCGACAGCCGGTGCCGTCCAGGAGCATGGACAGCGACGCTTGCAGCCGCTGTTGCAAAATATAAGCGTGCACGGACACACCCATCTCCCGCTTAAATCGCACGCCCAAATAATCCTTAGACAACCCCGCCTCAGACGCCAGCATAGACAGGGGCATTTTTTCGTGCAAATGAATATGAATATAATGCACACAGCGGCGCACCGGGGACGACAGCAGGGTACCGGATTTGGCAGACGCCACAGCCCGCACCAGTTCCGTTGCCCGGCGGCGCAGGCAGTCAATACAGGCGTCCATAGTGTCCAGCCGATCCACCTCGCGGAGATATGCGTCGCTGAGATGGTAAGCGTCCGTTTCATCCAGCCCGCCTAAAATGGCATAATGAATCGCAATGGCCACGGTAGCCACCGCCCAGTATTTCACCTGGCGCAGCCGATCGGCGGACATAGTGCCCACTACAAAGCCGTGGGCCATATAATCCGCAATGGCCCGATCCATAGCCGCCTCGTCCCCCAACTCAATAGCGGTACACAGTGCCCGCTCCAGGGCAAAGGGGGTGTGGGTCTTGCCGCTCTCTCGGGTGTCATATAACGGGTGTGCCGTTACCGGCAGCACTTCCACTTGATAAGACATATACATTCCCTCCTATTTGGATTATATCGCGTTTTTATTCTATTTACAACGCTATTTTTATATTTTATGCAGCATAAATATGGTATAGTGCCCATGAATAAAGGAGGGAAAGCAATGAAACTTTCTTTAGAAAACTGCATTGAACTGGTGACCGGCAAGGGCACCTGGCACACGCGGAGCTGCGGCGGCAAGGTGCCGTCCATTCACCTGTCCGACGGCCCCCACGGGCTACGCAAACAGGCGGAGGGGGTGCTGCAAAATAACAAAAGCGAAGTGAGCACCTGCTTTCCCACCGCAGCGGCTGCTGCGTGCAGCTGGGATCCGAGAATCACAGCCTACATTGGAGAAGCCATCGGTAAGGAGGCCTTTAACGCACAGGTGTCCGTACTGCTGGGGCCGGGGATCAACATCAAGCGTTCACCCCTGTGCGGCCGCAATTTTGAGTATTTTAGCGAGGATCCGTACCTGGCAGGGCAGTTGGGCAGCAGCTATGTACAGGCGTTGCAGCACACCGGCGTGGCTGCCTGTCTAAAACACTTTGCCGCCAACAGCCAGGAAACCCACCGCCAAACGGCAGACAGCCGCATAGACCCCCGCGCTCTGCGGGAGATCTATCTCTCTGCCTTTGAAACGGTGATCAAAACTGCCAAGCCCGCCTCCGTCATGGCGGCCTACAACAAGCTAAACGGCACTTACGCCTGCGAAAATCGGTCGCTGTTGACGGATATTCTCCGCCGGGAATGGGGCTTTGACGGCGCCGTCATCTCCGACTGGGGTGCCTGCACGAACCTGACCCGGGCGCTGCAAGCGGGCATGGATCTGGAAATGCCGGACAGTCGGGGCATACACAAAAAACTGCTACGCCGGGACCTGGCAGCGGGCAAGATCGACCCGATAGCCATTAAAGCCGCCGCCCATCGGGTGGCAAAGCTGGCAGACACCTATGCGGTGGAGCACCGCAAACGGCAAAAGCCCTACGACATCGCCCACCATCACAGCCTGTCGGTACAGTGCGCAGAGGAAAGCGCCGTACTGCTGCAAAATGACGGCATTCTGCCCCTGAAAATCAGGCAGTCCGTGGCGGTGATCGGCGCCCTGGCAAAAGAAATGCGCATACAAGGCGGCGGCAGCAGCCATATTCACACTCGGCCGCTGCAAACAGCGGTGGAGGCTCTGGAAGCCGCCGGGCTGGAGGTACACTTTGCCCCCGGCTATACAGCAAACACCGCACAGCCGAACCAGGCACTGGAACAGGCAGCACTGGATCTGGCGCAGCAGCACCAAACGGTGCTGTTCTTTGGCGGGCTAACTGAACACTTTGAGGGCGAGGGCTACGACCGCAAGACCCTGCAAATGCCAAAGAACCAGCTGAACCTGGTAGAGAAGATCGCCGCGATCAATCCAAACATCGTCTTTGTGTCCTTTAGCGGCGCACCCTATGATATGGCCTTTGCGCCCCGGGTGCGTGCCATTCTCCACTTGTATTTGGCAGGTGAGGGCGCCGCAGAGGCCTGCGCCCATCTGCTCACTGGGCAGTGCTGCCCCTGCGGCAAGCTGGCCGAGAGCTTCCCCTACACCGTGGAAGACACGCCCTGCCACGGCCAATTCGCCACCGGCAGCGACCGGGTGTCCTACCGAGAGAGCCTGTATGTAGGCTATCGGTACTATGACAAATTCCACGTGCCGGTGCGCTTTGCCTTTGGCCATGGGCTGTCTTACACCACCTTTGCATATAACGATCCTAAAATCAGCAGCAGCGTGTACCGGGGCGGCGATCTGGCGGTGACCTGCACCGTCACCAACACCGGCACCTGCGCCGGTGCGGAGGTGGTGCAGCTGTATGTACAGAACCCGACCTGCAACGCCCTGCGCCCGGAGAAGGAGCTGCGTGCCTTTTGCAAGGTGCGGCTGCAACCCGGCGAAAGCCGAACCGTTACTCTGCACCTAAATGAGCGGAGTTTTTCGGTCTATGACCCGGTGCAAAAGGCATTTTGTATGCCCGGCGGGGATTACACCCTGTGCCTGGCGGCTGCCAGTGACGCCATTCGCCTGACCTTACCGGTCACGGTGGAGAGCGACTACACCCTGCCCGATCAACGCCTATCGCTGGCGCCATACTTTGATTTATCTGCCAAACTGCGCACTGTGGACCACAAGACCTTTTGTGCCCTGTACGGCGCAGAGTTCCCGGAAGACGCAGCCACCCCGCCGGGCGAGTATACCACCGCCAACTCCCTTGCCCAGTTGGCGGCATATTCCAGCGCTGCCCGCCGGGTGCTGGCACTGGTGCGACAACTGGCATACCTGCTGTTCCCCGGCAAGTCCCACAACGACCCGGAGGTAATGATGCTGCTGGAGGGTATACACGACGGCACCCTGGACAGCGTAGTGTGCCAAAGCGGCGGGCTGGTGCCCTATTCCCTGGCAAAGGCGTTGGTAAAAAGCGCCAACAAAGGCAGCAAGCAAGCTGAAAAACTGCACAAATAATAAAGAAAAGAGAGAGCGAATTTTTCACTCTCTCTGTTTTTATCCCCTGCCCTAGGGTTTACCTATGAGAAATGCGGGTGTATAATAGTGCCGGATGAAGTGAGGCAACTATGAAAGATACAAGAGTAAAATCGGATCAAAAACGAAACAGCGCCACCATGTTAATGACCGAGGGCAAAATTTGGAAACAGCTGCTGGTGTTTGCCGTGCCGCTGATTCTGGGCAATCTGCTGCAACAGATGTACAATGCAGTGGACTCCATTATTGTAGGCAACTACGTAGGCAGCAATGCGCTGGCCGCCGTTGGCTCCAGCAATGCACTCATTAACCTGCTGATCGCTTTTGCCCAAGGGGCGTCCGTAGGCGCCGGCGTGGTGATCTCCCAGTTCTTAGGTGCAGGCGACACCAAGCGGGTGCACCGGGCAGTCCACACGGCAGCCACCATCGCCTTATTGCTGGGCCTAATACTCACCGGGGCCGGCATCGCCCTAAGCCGGGTGCTGCTGGTGGCCATGGACACCCCAACCGCTGTACTGAACGACTCGGTGCTGTACCTGCGCATTTACGCCGGCGGTTTTCTCTTTAATGTGGTATACAATATGGCCACCGGTATTCTCAACGCTGCCGGCAATTCCCGCCGCCCGCTGCTGTACCTGGGCGCCGCCTCCGTGACCAACATTGTACTGGACTTGGTGCTTATTGAGGGGTGCAAAATGGGCGTAGCCGGTGCCGCTGTGGCTACCGATGTGAGCCAGCTGATCTCCTGTCTGCTGGCAGTAAGCTACCTGCTGCGGGTAAAGTCCGATTACAGAATCCGCGTGAAAAGCCTGTGCCTGGACGGCGATATGGCCAGGCGCATTGTCCGCGTGGGGCTGCCCACCGGCATACAGAATATGGTCATCAGCTTCTCCAATGTGCTGGTGCAAACTAGTGTTAACCACTACGGCGCTATGGCCATGGCCGGATTCACCGCTTACTTAAAGGTGGACGGCTTTAACATATTGCCGGTGCTGAGTATCAGCATGGCAGTGACCACCTTTGTGGGCCAAAACTACGGTGCAGGAAATCTAAAGCGGGTCAAAAGCGGAATGTGGACCGCCCTGCTGATGAGCACCGTTTATACCATACTGACCGGCGCACTGCTGCTGACGTTCTCCCATCCGGTAATGCGGCTGTTCACCTCGGACAGCGCCGCCATTCATTACGGTGTGCTGGCAATGAAATACTTTTGCCCCTACTATGTGCTGCTGGGTGCGCTGAATGTGCTGGCAGGCACTGTGCGCGGCACCGGCAAGAGTATACCGCCCATGCTCATTCTGCTGTTTTCCATGTGCATCTTCCGCATCATTTGGATCCAGCTGGCAGTGCCCCATTATGACAACATCGACGGCGTGTTTATCCTCTACCCCATCTCCTGGGTAATCGGCTTAGTGCTGATGGCACTGTACACCTGGAAAGGTCACTGGCTACACTATGGCAACGAAGAAGAGAGAGCAAAAGAAGCATAACACAAAAACAAAACAGCGGTTGCAAGCTTATGCCTGCAACCGCTGTTTTTCAATTATCATTTGATTTTCAGTGCGCGGGTGGCGTTGAGCACTGCCAGCACCATCACACCCACATCGGCAAAAATCGCCAGCCACATACCGGCAATACCCAGAGCGCCCAGCACCAGGCAAACAGCCTTCACCGTCAGGGCGAACACAATATTTTGCCATACAATCTGCAAGGTGTGGCGCGAGATCTTCATGGCCAGCGCGATCTTAGACGGATCATCATCCATCAGCACCACATCTGCCGCTTCAATGGCAGCGTCCGAGCCGAGGGCGCCCATAGCGATCCCCACATCTGCGCGGGACAGCACCGGCGCGTCGTTGATGCCGTCGCCTACAAAGGCCAGGTTCTCCTTGGGGCCTTTCTCTGCCAGCAGCTTTTCCACCTGCGCCACCTTATCACCGGGCAACAGCTCGCTTTCCACCCGATCCATACCGATCTCCGCAGCCACCCGATCTGCCGCCGCCTTGGCGTCGCCGGTGAGCATGACGGTCATTTTTACGCCATTCTCCTTGAGCGCAGCCATCGCTGCCTTGGCGGTGGGCTTCACCACATCAGAAATGACAATGCAGCCGATATACTTGCCATCCGCCGCTACATACACGGTTGTGCCGTCTGTACGCGCATCGGGCAGGGCAGCGCCGATCTTTTCCATCAGCTTGGCGTTACCGACAGCTACCGGATGGCCGTCCACCAACGCCTGCACGCCGTGACCGGCGATCTCCTGAATGGCGCTGACCCGCTCCCCTTGCAGAGGCTGACCGTAAGCATCTTTCAAGCTTTGACTGATGGGGTGATGCGATCCACTCTCCGCATAGGCCGCCAGACCCAGCAGCACCTTTTTATCCACCCCCGGCGCCGGGTACACACCGGTCACCTGAAACACCCCTTTGGTCAGGGTGCCGGTTTTGTCACATACAATATATTTGGTGTCTGCCAAAGCTTCCAAATAGTTGGAGCCTTTCACCAAAATCCCGTTTTTAGAAGCGCAGCCGATACCGCCGAAGAAGCTCAGCGGAATAGAGATCACCAGCGCACAGGGGCAACTGATGACCAGGAAGGTCAGTGCTCTTGTGATCCACTCGGCCCACATGGCCGGATGACCTGCCAACAGGCGGATCAACGGCGGCAGCACTGCCAGCGCCAATGCACTGTAACACACGGCGGGGGTATAGTACCGGGCGAACTTGGTGATAAAGTTCTCGGACTTGGACTTTTTCATGGCAGAATTCTCCACCAAATCCAAGATTTTAGACACGGTAGACTCGCCGAATGGCTTGGTGGTGCGCACCGTAATGCGCCCGCTCATATTGATGCAGCCACTAATCACATCGTCGCCCTTCTTGGCATCCCGTGGCACACTCTCGCCGGTAAGCGCACCGGTATTCAGGGTTGTATTGCCCTCTACAATCACACCGTCAATGGGCACCTTTTCGCCGGGATCCACCACAATCTCCGTGCCCACTTCCACATCGTCCGGATCCACCTGTTCCAGCTTGCCGTCCACCATCAAATTGGCATAGTCCGGACGAATATCCATCAGGGCGGCAATGTTCTTACGGCTCTTGCCCACTGCCACACTCTGGAACAGCTCGCCAATCTGGTAAAACAGCATAACGGCCACGCCCTCTTTGAAGTCTTGCAAGCAAAGGGCGCCAACGGTGGCCACTGCCATTAAGAAATTCTCATCAAACACCTGGCGGTTTTTGATCCCCTTAAGCGCTTTCCAGAGAATATCATAGCCGATTAGAAAGTACGGCACCAAATACAGAACGGTCATAGCCCACTGTGGCAGCAGGGCCAGCTTATCCAGCAGGATTACCCCTGCCAGCAGCACCAGCGCAACGATAATGCGCACCAGCACTTTCTTTTGCTTCTTGCTCATACCTTTTCCTCCCAAATGCAGGTTTACAGAAAGATCTCGCAATCGCTCTCCACCCGCTTGCAATTTTTTCGGGCGGCTGCCATCACTGCATCCACATCCGCGCCTGCTTCAAATTCCACTTTCAACTTTAAGGTCATAAAGCTCAGGACAGCGTTCTGCACACCGGGGGTCTTTTTCACAGCGTCTTCCATCTTGGCAGCACAATTGGCACAATCCACATCCACATTATAAGTCTTTTTCATAACCATTCTCCTATGCAAAATGTTTGTTTTATCGTTTAGAACAAGATAACATATTCTCATCTGTTCATATGTCATTATATTCAACCGGATAGAGCATGTCAATAGGTTTCTAAAAAAAGGCGCAAAAAATAGACAGTGCGCCGCTTTTGCCCAGCAACCGGGTACACCACCTGCAATTACGGTTCAAAACAGACAGAAAAAAACCGCCCTGCCGAAACAGGACGGTTCAAGTTTATGATAGATTACATATCGGCAATATTTGCCTGCACAATTTCCAGAATCCGATCCAGATCCTGAATATCCGCATCATTCAAGCCGGCATACATGGTCTCAACCAACGCACTTTCTTTGCTGTGGAAATCAGCGATCACAGCCTTGGCCTTATCCGTGAGAGAAATGCGAACGGCGCGGCGGTCCTCTTTGTCACGCACAACGGTCACATAGCCCTGCTTACGCAACTCCTCGACGCAGCGGCTGATCATGCCCTTGGAGTAATCCGTATCATGGCTTACATCGCGCACAGTCTGGGGAGTCTTGGATTGATCCAGACACAGCAAAATCTCAACCATACATCTGGACACACGTGCTTTTTTGTCTCCCTTCGCAGCCACAGTGCCTGCAGCCTCCATGCCTACGGCTTCAGCCAGCTCCTTGCGCTTTTTGGAAACAGCTTTGGCGGTTTGAATGAACTTGCTGCCAAATGCAGTCATTTTTTTGCTCATAATGAAGTCCTTTCTGCTTCACCCTCTTCTCGTCTATAAATATACTATAAAACAAAATCCTTGTCAAGCAGGAAAGTAGAAAATCGTATGCATTTATTGATTATTTTACACTTTCGTCCTGATCATCCAATACGCGGGCGTTTTCATCAATAATCGGCGCCGTACGATTAACTGCGTCCTCCACAGCGCGGCCCACCTTGCGTAGCTGTGCATAGCCCACGGCTTCCATCACTGCATACAACAGCAGTGCCACGCCCAGCATTCTGGCCAGCGCCAGGGCGGTATGAAAGGGATTGACCATACACACGATCCCTAAAATGACGGAAACCACCGTCAGCGCCAAATTGACGCCCCAGCCGGGCAGCAGCCGCATTTCCCGCCGCAGGGCGATCACCAGACCAATGATTCCGCCGCAAAAGATAGATGCGCCGAACAGGAATTCTACCAATGTAAGAATACTCTGGTACTTGGCGCAGACGATCACGCCGCACACCATGGAAACCAGTCCCGCGGACAGCACCACCGGGCCGGCAGTCTTGCGAAAATACTGCACCACCCCAACAGCGCCCATAATCAACAAAGCGCCGCCAAAGGCCAGACTGATATAGCGAATACTGGCTGCCGGAAAAATCAGCAGTGCTAGCCCGCACAACGCGGAAACAATGATACTGACAATGGAATAAGAACGAAATTTTTCAAACAATTCGCGCATCGTGATCCCTCCAATAGAAACGATTGCCCTAACCAAGCATACCTCATTTATAGCACCAAACGGCCCCTTTGTCAAATCATAGACAAGGCGCCCCTTTTCAGTATGCCATCGGAGCCGAAAATCATACAAAACAGCCCCCGGCGTACCGAGGGCTGCCCATATATAATATGTATTATAACTGACTGGCCTCCGCCTTGATCTTTTGTGCAATGTGCTCCGGGCACCGATCATAGCGGGCAAAGGCGGTGGTAAAGGAACCACGACCCTGGGTCATTTGGCGCATAGCGGTAGAGAAGGTAGACATCTCCGACTCCGGCACCTCCGCCAAGATCTCCTGGCTGCCGTCCCCGGAAGGGGTCATGCCCAGCACGCGCCCGCGGCGCTTGTTAATATCACCGATCACATCGCCCATAGCCTCATCGTTCACCGTTGCGGTCACTGTCAGGATCGGCTCCAGCAGCACCGGCATCGCCTTGGGAATACCCTCTTTATAGGCCAGGGACGCAGCGGTCTTAAAGCTCATTTCGCTGGAGTCTACCGGGTGGTAAGAGCCGTCAAACAGCGTGGCCTTTACGCCCACCATGGGATACCCGGCCAGCACACCCTTTTGCATACTCTCCCGCAGGCCCTTTTCTACTGCCGGGAAGAAATTCTTGGGCACGGCGCCGCCTACCACACGCTCGGCGAACACCAGTTCTTCTGTATCATAAGGCTCAAATTCAATAAACACATCACCAAATTGGCCGTGGCCGCCGGACTGCTTCTTGTGCCGCCCTTGGGCAGAGACCTTCATAGTAATGGTCTCCCGGTACGCCACGCGAGGCTGCACCAGAGTCGCCTCCACACCGAATTTGCTTTTCAGCCGGGCCATCGCCACATCCAGGTGCTGCTCGCCCAGGCCGCTGAGAATTTGCTGATGGGTCTCGTTGTTGACGCCAAAGTGCAGGGACGGATCCTCCTCGCACAGACGGCTGAGACCGGAAGCCACTTTCTCCTCCTCGCCTTTCTTAGCCACTTCCACAGCCATGGCATAGGTGGCGCTCGGAATATGCACACCGTCCAGGGTCACCGCTTGCCCGGCGCTGCAAAGGGTATCGCCGGTAGCAAAGCCGCTCAGCTTGGTCACTGCACCAATATCCCCGGCGGACAGTTCGCTGATGTCCGTTTGCTTGGCGCCGAATACGCTTACCAACTTGCCCATGCGCTCCTCTTTGCCGGTGCGGGCGTTGTAAGCAGGGGTAGCGGCAGTGATTTTGCCGCTGATCACCTTGAAGTAAGACAGCTTGCCGATAAACGGATCCGCCACCGTCTTAAAGCAGACCGCAGCCAAGGGTCCGTTGGGGTCCGGGGTCAACTCGATGGGCTCACCGTCAGCGTCTGCCGCATACTCGCTCTTGGGCGCAGGACAAACCTCTGCCAGAAAATCCAGCAACAGATCGCAGGCCGTCTCTGCCAAACCGCTCAGGGCAAACACTGGGATAATGGAGCCGTCCGCCACACCGGCTTTCAGCCCGCGGATTTTCTCCTCCGGGGTCAGCTCCTCACCCTCAAAATATTTTTCCATCAGTTCTTCATCAGCAGAGGCCACAGCTTCCGTAAACACGGCCTGTACCGCCTCAAATCGGGGAGCGTCGTCCGGCTGGGCATCGCTCTCGGTGCGCTTGCCGTCTGCATACGCATAGGCCTTGCCGTCGATCATATTGTAGTAGGCAGCCACCTTGCCGCCGGAGATGATGGGCACGACCACCGGGCAGGCCGCCGTGCCGAACTTGGCCACAATGCCGTTAAAGCTCTTGTAGAAATCCGCACGATCGTCGTCCATTTTGGTAGCCACCAGCACCCGCGCCATACGGCGGGAGCCGGCGTTCTTAAATGCCTTTTCCGCACCCACAGCCAGACCGCTGCGGGCAGACACCACGATCACCGCCGTCTCTGCGGCGCGCAGACCCTCAAAGGCCCCTTGCTCAAAGTCAAACAGACCGGGGGTGTCAATAAAGTTCAGCTTTTTGCTCTTATATTCAACGGAAGCCACGGCGCTAGCCATGCTGATGTGGCGCTTTTTCTCCTCGGCGTCAAAGTCAGTCACCGTGTTGCCGTCAGCCACTTTGCCGGCGCGCTCCGTCGCCCCTGCCAAATGCAGCATAGCCTCCAGCAGGGTGGTTTTGCCCTTGGAGGCGTGACCTGCAAGCGCAATGTTCCGAATTTGATCAGGTGCATAAGTTTTCATAAGTCCATCCCTCTTTAATAAGAATTGCTTTTGTGCATATTGTATAATATTTTTCAACATCAGTCAATGCTTTTTGCAGCCCTTTTACAAATAATTTGCAAAATTCCATCGCAAGGCACCCAAGTGCCCCGTACAATATATGCACGCACCCCTACCGCAGAACCCCACCGACACCCCAAAAAAAGCAGAAATGGGCATAGAAATAGCCGGGCGGATAACTGCCCGGCCGTTTCGTTAGATTGGGTTGGTGGAAATGGGAATAATACGAACAATGTCGCCCACTTCGTTGCGAATGCCCACGGCAATTTGCATAAACAACAAATCGCCCTCTGACAAAGTCGCTTCAATGATTACATAGTCGTCCGTTTCTACCAGATCTTTCGTATCTTCTACAATCATTTTCAATCCTCCTTTGTGTCAATTATGACACAAAGTGGATATAATTGTCAATGCTTTTTGTAAATTTAGTACACACCGACCTATAAAGTCCACATTTTCGTCAGTTTTACATAGCATTATCCTGCATTTTGTCGATTAGGCTTTCTGAACTTTCGCACCAAATGTAGCATGAACAGCGCAAGAGATTGTCCAACCCGATTATTTTTATTCCCTCAGTCGCAAAAATGCGACAGCTCCCCTTGATAAAAACAAGGGGAGCCTTTTTATTTGTAATGCAGAAAAGATCCGGTAGGGGCGGATACCATCCGTCCGCCGCATAATCCCTCCACCACCTGCGGTGGTCCCCCTCCCTTTACAAGGGAGGCAAATTAGTTTCAATATCTTTGTCCCCCTTGCAAAGGGGGAAGCGGCGTGGCCGCAGGGGGATTGGCCGAAGGCAATGACAAGAATGCTTTACTTCTTAGTGGTCACACTCTTGGCCTTACTCCAGCTGGAATAGAGCTTTACGCTCTTGCCACCGATTTTTACGGTTTTATAGGTGCGTACCCGCACATAATACTTCTTCTTCGCGGACAGCTTGCTCACGGACTTAGAAGTCGTCTTATTCTTGCTGATCGTCACCGTCTTGGCTTTCTTAAACTTGCTGCTGGTACTATACTGCACCTGGTAGCCGGTGGTTTGGGTCGCCTGCTTTTTCCAGGTGACCTTAAAGCCTTTCTTGGCAGCTTTCACCTTAGACACGCTTGTGCCCTTAGGATTGATATTGTAGGTCATGGACTTACTGCCGCTGTAATTGCCCCTGAAGGTCACTTTCACGGTGTATTTGCCCACATTCTTCATGCCCTTGGGATAGCTGATTTTGTAATCCGTACTCTTCAGGGCTTTGCCCTTGCTGTTTTTCACGGTCACGCCGGGGCGCTGCACCTTGCCGTTATAGGTGTAAGCGGTTTTGCTCAACTTGATATTAGATACTTTAGGTATCGCTTCTGTTTTGGTTGCTTTGCAGCTTTTGCAAGTATAGGTTTTTACGCCATTTGTAGTGAGCGATGCCTTTTTGGTTACGGTACCGCTATTCCATGTATGCGTATGTTTATCATTTAGCTTAACAACTACGAATGGACTTGAATCTAAATAACTGTTATTGACCTGAATTTTCAATTCATTTGATGTGCTTTTATTGTAGCGGAATCCAATATCGAATTGCCTTCCATCTGCTGTACTATATAAACAATCGCACGAATAGCCATCTGGATCTCCGCCGCCAGAGCCGCCTTCAACACTATAGTTTTTAATGTCGTATATCTTTCCGTTAGACAAATACAAACGGTAAACAAGCGGATATTTTTCCAATGCCTTGTCATCACATGCTTTAAGCACAGAAACCAATCCACTATCAATGCATTCACTATTCAATACTTCAAACGATTTGAATGTAACTGGATCATTCAAACTAAATGTAACAGTCTTTCCGCAATACTGTTGAGTTACTGGTTGGCTCAAATTTCGATTATTCCGACCATAATAATTTTCAACTCGAAATGAATCGTCTGGATAAACAACCTTCAGACAATTATAATTAAAATCACCTTGAATATACTGCTTACCGGGATCAATGTACTGATAGTCCTTTATGACTTCAAATCTGTTTGAATCACCATAAGGAAAATAATAAGTATGCCCTTTTTCCAGGTTAAAAGAAAAACCCCCGGTAGGGTCTCCCGCGTCCTCTGCAATACTGTCTATTTTATTAGAGTTCACCAAGTTATAGTCCTCGTCAAATATGTACATATAATCAGAATTCCAGTAATCCCCACCGGAATAATATGTACCGCTTTCGTTGGCAACAAAAGAATACAGCGTGGCGTGATCCCAATCATAATCACTACTATATAAGTCTTTGAAATTCTTTACCGCAGTCGCTTTGTCAACATAATATACATGATAAACATCGGTATCAATTTGAGTTGTTGAATTACAGAAAACGAACAACGCATTATCATCATTTGGCAGAAAGGCACAATCTCCTACGCGAACATGATCACCGGGTATATAAACGGTAGACAAACAATTATCTTGGAAAGCGCAATCGCCTATACTGACCAAATTGGTAGATAAAGTCAGACTTTTTAGTCCTGTGCATTCATAAAACGCCTGATTTTCAATCACTTTCACACTATTCGGCAAACGAATGCTCGATATCTTTGAACATTCGCCAAACGCCATTTCACCAATTGTCGTCAAACTCTCCGAAAACGCAACTTTTTCCAAAGCTGTACATTGATAGAACGCCCCTTCACCAATTTCCGTCACACTGTCGGGCATATTTATACTCTCCAAGTTTTTGCACTCATCAAATACCCATGCGCCAATACCCGTGATACCATCCTTAATAACAAGAGACACAATACTGTCTGATGACGGAAAATTGCCGTCTGTACTATCAATCACACCGGTACCGCTGATTGTCAGCGTCTTTGTATTTTTATCAAATGTGTATGTTGCACTTTCACCGCACTTACCGGTAATCGTTGTATCTGCGGCATACGCTGTTAAGTCCAATCCGGTCGTCATGCTGCACAGCATAAGTACAGATAGCAAAACACTGATTACTTTTTTCATTTCAAGCACTCCCTTCCTGTTTAGCCCTGCACCGGATCATATTGTATGGATCAAGTCCATAATGCAATCGGCTTGGTGCTTTTGTGCCAGTGGATATATCTTTGTTTTCAAAAACGGATCCGAAAAATTAGGACCATACACATTACTGATTCTGTACCAAAGGATCTGATCATTAGGCGCAGAGAATTGGCTTTCAATACAGTTACAAGAGGCACCCCTTGAGCGAGAAGCACCCACAAAAATATCATAAGTCGCACCTGCCTGTTTCAAATCGTTGAAGTTCCTCTGTACAATGGACTCGCAATCACCGTCTGTACACACGGCAATTCTGTGCCCATTGTATTTCAACACCAGGCAACGATCCACCACGCGATTTCCGGTGCAATCGTGTTCCACTGTCGCTCCCAGGTTTAACAAATTTTGAATCACTAAATTCAATGTTGTTGTCTTGCCTGTGTTGGCTCGTCCCCACAAAATGATCGCTTTCACAAATACTCCTCCTTTTGATATTTTGCAATAATTTTGTATACAGATTTATTATAAGACGAATCGCACAACGTGCCGCACAATAGAACAAATTGTTCTAATCCAATATAGAACAGATTGTTCTAAGATATAATGGTTCCGGTGATGATATGAAATTTCAAAGAATCCGGGATCTGCGGGAGGACGCGGACCTGACCCAAAGCGAGATGGGTCGGGCGCTGCACCTGCCCCAACGCACATACGCCTATTACGAAAGCGGGCAGCGCACCGTGCCGCCGGAGGTGCTCATTGCACTGGCGAACTTCTACGGGGTGAGTGTGGACTACATCTTAGGGCGCAAGAACGACAAAAACTAAGCCACGGTAACAAGGGGTAGTTGTTACTGTGGCTTTTGTTTTATCTATTTGCCCTTAATGCGGCGCAGGGCGGTTTTTTCCAGTCGGCTGACCTGTGCCTGGCTGATGCCGATCTCAGACGCCACCTCCATTTGGGTTTTGCCCTCCATAAAACGCTTATAGAGAATGTTGCGCTCCCGATCGTCCAGCTGCCTGATCTGATCCTTGATCATCATCTCGTCCACCCAGTCCGCGTCCGTATTGGCGTCGCCCACCTGGTCCATCACATAAATGGTATCGCCCCCGTCGGAATACACCGGCTCGTACAAGGACACAGGGTCCACAATGGCCTCCAGCGCCAGTACCACATCGGTGGTCTTCATACCCAGCTTGGCGGCGATCTCGTCCACCGTCGGTTCCCGGCCGTTGGCGGCCATCAGCTGCTCCTTCACCTGCATGGCTTTATAGGCGGTATCCCGCATAGAGCGACTGACCCGCACCGGGTTATCGTCTCGCAAAAAGCGGCGCACCTCCCCTACGCACATGGGCACGGCGTAGGTGGAAAACTTTACATTCAACTCCGTATTAAAATGGTCAATGGCTTTGATCAGCCCGATGACCCCCACCTGGAACAGATCGTCCATACTCTCGCCCCGTCCGGAGAACCGCTGGATCACCGACAGCACCAGCCGCAGATTGCCGCAGATCAGGGCGTCCCGGGCCTGCTTGTCCCCGGCCTGGGCCTTGCGCAGCAGATCCATTTTTTCTTTCTCTCCCAGCACTTTCAGCTCCGAGGTGTTGATCCCGCAGATTTCTACTTTACCGTATTGCACATGCGTCCGCCTTTCTATGATATGTACAATACGCTTATGAATAGTATGGACCGCTGGGTGCAAAAATATCAGGCGGCGCAGGATTTTTTTGTGGCGGATGATCGGGTTGCCGTATCATGTGGGCGTTGCGCCAATCGTTTTATCCCCTCAGTCCCACAAACGCGACAGCACCTAACCGGTGCCCGTCCCCTCAGTCGCACAAACGCGACAGCTCCCCTTGAAAAAGCAAGGGGAGCTGTTTTTACATTCTAATATTGTGTTTCTATCACGCCGGGTCCTTACCGTCAAAAACAGCAAACACGGCATAATCACTCAGGCAATAAAAATCATTGTCATAGGTGGCAGACAGATAATTCATAAAGGCGCACACCTCCTGAGCGGTTTTTTCCGTAGCAAAGAGCAAGTTGTCGTTCAGATCCTCAGCGTACTCCCGCAGCACCTGGCCGTTCAATTCTTCAAAGAATTCCGGAAACAACGCCTCCTCATACTCGGTAACGCCCACCCGGATCAGGCCGTCTGCCAGGGGTGATACACTCAGATCCTGGGCGCACACATCGTAGCCCAAAAGCGCGCCTCCCAAAAGTCCCGCACTCTCGTGCTCATCGTTAAAGGTGATCAACTCGCAATCCGCGCCTCGGCTACCAAGCAGATCCACCATCTGCCGGGCAGCGCAGGCCGCCGCCACAGTACACCGGATCTCCTGGCTTTCATCGTCCACAAAATTCTCCAAAAAATCCGTGACCCGGCCACCGATCTTGGCGTCCGTCATATAATCAGCCAACTGGTTGGAGCGGCAAACGCCCCGATACCCATCCGGCTGCAAATCGCAAATGGCAAGTCCCTTCAACAAAAATCCCTTCTTTGTGTTAAATGTGCAAAACGGTCTTGACCACCGCCAACATCTCCCGCATCCAGTAGGTGCCCAGCAGGTACACATCGGTGGCCGCCGGTGTGGAACTGGCGGTCAGACCCGCCCGCCGACACAGCAACATGCCCCGGCGGCAATGGAAATCAGAGGTCACCACCGTCACATGGCGGTTCAGTCCGTTTTGTTCTATAATTTTGGCCGAAAAAGCCACATTTTCCTCCGTAGAAGTGGAGCGATCCTCCAGATACAACCGATCGGCGGCGATCCCCCGGCGCACCAGTTCTCGGCGCATACACTCCGCCTCGCTGATCTTCTCATCCGGGCCTTGGCCGCCGCTGAGCACAGCCTTGCTGTCCGGGTTCTTCTCCAAATACTCGGTGGCTGCCTCGATCCGCTGGCGCAGCATACGAGAGGGGCGCTCCCCCTTCACCGAGCAGCCCAGCACCAGTACAGTCTCGTCCCGGTGGCCGGTTTGGATCAGCCCAGTGAGCATATAGCCGCTGGTGAGCACCGCCACGGCGCACATCAGTGCCACCGCTGCCTTGAGCACCACCGCGCCCGGGGCGTGATTGCCCGGCGCCAGCAAATGGGTCACCGGCTGCGCAAACATGCCGCACAGCAACAGCACCACGGCAAAAGCAATGCCCAGTACATTACCGGCATTGAGAATTCGATTGAGCACCCAAGGCGCCAAATACCACAGCAGCAGTACCGCGCCGACGGCGAAAAACGCAACCTGAATAAAAATCACCTGTTCGTCTTGTTTTTTGTCTTTCTTTCGTAAATGTAGCATAACACAGCGCTCCTTTCAGCCATTTCAGCCTAACAGAGCCGCCGCAGAAAGGCAAGGCACGGGCGGTGGAAACACTCCACGCACCGTGGAACCGGCGAAAAACATTGACAATTCGCCTCGTTGCCGTATAATAACTATATTATAGTATAGCATTCAGGAGCCAAATATGGAAGAAAAAAATACAAATTGGCAAAAAAGTGTTTGCGCTGTGGTGCTGCGCGAGGGCAAGGTGCTGCTGGCTCGCCACACGTACGGCGCCGGTAAGGGGCTGTTTATCACCCCCGGCGGGTATCTGAAAAACGGCGAAAGCCCAGAGCAGGCCATGTGCCGGGAACTGATGGAAGAGACCGGCATTACCGCTAAGCCGGTGAAGCTGCTGGCGGTGCGCTTTAGCGAGCAGGACTGGTACGCCGCCTTTTTGGCAGAATACACCGGCGGCATGCCCCGCAGCGATGGGGACGAAAACGACCGGGTGGTGTGGATGGATTGGGAAGAAGCGCTCTCCCGCCCCGATGTGCCGGACCTGTCCAAAAAACTCATTACCGCCGCCCTATCCGGTGGCGGGCTAACGCCTATTGACTATGCTCCCCAGCGGGAAAAATTCGGCGCCATGACTTTCTACGCCGCCGAAAAATAGAACAGAAAAAGCCGACTTGACTATACGCAACAATCAAGCCGGTTTTTTATTTTAATCGTTATCTAACACAGACTTCAGGTACTGGCCGGTGTAAGACGCCGGGCAAGCAGCGATCTCCTCCGGGGTGCCGCAAGCCACCAGCGTGCCGCCGCCAACACCGCCTTCCGGGCCAAGATCAATAATATAATCCGCAGTTTTGATCACATCCAGGTTGTGCTCAATCACCACCACGGTGTTGCCGTTGGCCACCAGCCGCTCCAGCACATTCACCAGCCGGTGCACATCTGCCGTATGCAGCCCGGTGGTGGGCTCGTCCAAAATATAAATCGTCTTGCCGGTGGGGCGCTTCATCAGCTCGGTGGCCAGCTTCACGCGCTGCGCCTCGCCGCCGGACAGGGTAGTCGCCGGCTGACCGATCTTTACATACCCCAAACCCACATCGGACAGGGTTTGCAGCTTGCGCAAGATCTTGGGCTGCTGGGCAAAGAACGCCACACCCTCGTCCACGGTCATCTCCAGCACTTCATAAATATTCTTGCCCTTGAACTTCACTTCCAGGGTCTCTCGGTTGTACCGATGACCGCCGCACACATCACAGGGTACATACACATCGGCCAAAAAGTGCATTTCGATCTTCACAATACCGTCGCCCTGGCAGGCCTCGCACCGACCGCCCTTAACATTAAAGGAAAAGCGATTGGCCTTGTAGCCCCGCATTTTAGCGTCCGGGGTAGAGGCGAACAGGTCGCGAATGTCGTTAAACACACCGGTATAAGTAGCCGGATTGGACCGGGGGGTGCGGCCAATGGGTGACTGGTCAATGTTGATGACCTTGTCCAGATTGTCCACGCCGGTCATACGGTCAAACTTGCCCGGGCGCTTTTTGGCGCCGTTGAGCATATTGGCCAGGTGCTTATAAAGAATCTCGTTTACCAGACTGGATTTGCCGGAGCCGGACACGCCGGTCACGGCCGTAAAAGTAGCCAGCGGGATCTCCACATCAATACCCTTCAAGTTGTTTTGTACCGCACCGTAGATCGTCAGTTTTTTGCCGTTGCCCGGCCGCCGCTTGGCTGGTACCGGGATCTTGCGCTTGCCGCTCAGGTACTGGCCGGTGATGGAGCGCTCGCAGGCAATAATATCGTCTACCGTGCCCGCTGCCACCAGCTCGCCGCCATGGATGCCGGCACCGGGACCAATATCTACCACATAGTCTGCCGCCCGCATGGTGTCCTCGTCATGTTCCACCACGATCAGGGTGTTGCCCAAATCCCGCAGGTGGCGCAGGGTGCCCAGCAGCTTTTCATTGTCCCGCTGGTGCAGACCGATGGACGGCTCGTCCAAAATATACAGCACACCCATCAGGCTGGAGCCGATCTGGGTAGCCAGACGAATGCGCTGGCTTTCGCCGCCGGACAAGGTGGCCGCTTCTCGCGCCAGAGACAGATAATCCAGCCCCACACTGTTCAGGAAATTCAGTCGATCGCGGATTTCCCGCACGATCAGGGCGCCGATCATCTGTTCCTTTTCCGTCAGCTGCAAGTTCTGGATAAAATCCAGCTCCTCATGAATGGGCATTTGGCAGAACTCATAAATATTCTTGCCCCCAACGGTCACAGACAGGCTCTCCATAGACAGGCGGGCTCCACCGCAGTCCGGGCACACGCACTGGGTCATCACAGCCTCAATATCCGCCCGGGCCCAATCGGAGGTGGTCTCCGCATACCGGCGCTGCAAGTTGGGAATCACGCCCTCAAAGGTGCCGTTGTAATTGGAAGAGCCGTAAGAGGTGCTCCGCTGCATTTTCAGCTTTTTGGTGCCGGTGCCGTACAAAATAGCGTCCAGCCCCTTCTTGGGAATCATCTCTACCGGAATATCCAGCGAGAATTTGTACGCCTGGGCAATGGCCTCAAAATACATCCGGGCAATGCTGCCGCCGTCTGCCACATTCCAGCCGCTGGCCTTAATGGCGCCCTGGTTGATGGACAGCTTTTTGTTGGGAATCACCAGCGCCGGATCGATCTCTTTATAAGACCCGATACCGCCGCAGGTTTTGCAGGCGCCAAAGGGATTGTTAAAGGAAAACATTCGGGGGCTCATTTCTGCGATCACCGCACCGTGCTCCGGGCAGGCGTAATTGAGGGAATACAGTTCCTCCCGCTCCCCTACAATATCCACCAGCACCACGCCGTCTGCAATATGGGTGGCGGTTTCCACGCTGTCGGCCAAGCGGCCGGCAATATCCGGCTTCATCACCAGGCGGTCCACCACGATCTCAATATTATGCTTTTTGTTCTTGTCCAGCTTGATCTCTTCCGCCAGGTCATAAACAGAGCCGTCAATGCGCGCACGCACAAAGCCGGACTTGCGAGCGTTGTCCAGTTCCTTAACATACTCGCCCTTGTGCCCTCGCACAATGGGCGCCATAATTTGAATTTTCGTTTTCTCCGGCAGGGTGAGAATTTGATCCACGATCTGATCCACCGTCTGCTGGGTGATCTCGCGCCCGCATACCGGGCAATGGGGAATACCGATCCGTGCCCACAACAGTCGCAAATAGTCATAGATCTCCGTTACCGTGCCCACAGTGGAGCGAGGGTTGCGAGAGGTGGTCTTTTGGTCAATGGATATGGCCGGGGACAGACCCTCGATATAGTCCACATCCGGCTTCTCCATCTGACCCAGGAACTGGCGGGCGTAAGAGGACAGGCTCTCCACATACCGGCGCTGACCTTCGGCATAAATGGTGTCAAAAGCCAGGCTGGACTTGCCGGAGCCGGACAGGCCGGTAAACACCACCAGCTTGTCCCGGGGAATCTCTACATCAATATTCTTCAAGTTGTGCTCGCGGGCACCTTTTACCACAATGTTCTTTATCATTTCAGCTTGCGCTCTCCCTCCTGCTCCAGTTTTTGAATTTCATCACGCAGGAACGCCGCGTGCTCGAATTCCAGCAGCCGGGCAGCCTCCTGCATTTCCCGCCGCAAACGGTCGATAAGCAGCTGCCGCTCTTTCTTGGTAAGTTTCTTTTGCTTGCCGTCGGCGGGGGCTTTGGAGGTGATCTCCAAAATATCCCGCACATCCTTTTTAATGGTCTTGGGCACAATGCCGTGCTCGGCGTTATACGCCTCCTGAATGGTGCGACGGCGCAGCGTCTCTCGAATGGCCCGCTCCATGGAGGGGGTCACGCTGTCCGCATACATAATCACCTCACCGTTGGCGTTGCGGGCGGCGCGGCCGATGGTCTGCACCAGGCTGGTCTCGGACCGAAGGAAGCCCTCTTTGTCCGCATCCAGGATCGCCACCAGGCTCACCTCCGGAATATCCAGTCCCTCACGCAGCAGGTTAATCCCCACCAGCACATCGAATTCGCCCAGGCGTAGATCGCGAATGATCTCCATACGCTCCATGGTATCCACATCGTGGTGCATATACCGCACCTTAATGGAGAATCCCTCCAAATACTCGGTAAGATCCTCGGCCATGGCCTTGGTGAGGGTAGTCACCAGCACCCGCTCACCCCGCTGGGTGCGCAGATTGATCTCGGACACCAGGTCGTCCATTTGGTCCTCGGTGGGCTTAACGGTAATATTCGGATCCAGCAGTCCGGTTGGGCGGATCACCTGTTCCACGATCTGGGCGCTGCGTTCCCGCTCAAAGTCGCCGGGGGTGGCAGAGGTAAAGATCACCTGATTGATCTTGCCGTAGAATTCGTCAAACTGTAACGGCCGGTTGTCAAAAGCGGAGGGCAGCCGAAAGCCATAGTCGATCAGGCTGGCCTTGCGGGAGCGGTCGCCGCCGTACATGCCCCGCACCTGGGGCAGCATCACGTGGCTCTCGTCGCAAAACAGCAAAAAGTCCTCCGGAAAATAATCCAGCAGGGTAAAAGGCGGCTGGCCGGGCTTGCGCCCGCTCATCACCGCAGAGTAGTTCTCAATGCCCTTGCAAAAGCCGGTCTCCCGCAGCATTTCAATATCATTCATGGTGCGCTCTTTGATCCGCTGGGCCTCTAAAAGCTTGCCCTTTTCTTCAAAGTAGGCCACCCGCTCCACCATTTCCTGATAGATTTGGTTCAAAGCGCGTTCCATCTTTTCCCGCCCCACTACATAGTGGGAGGCCGGGTACACACAGGCGTGGGACAGCACACCCTTGATTTTGCCGGTAAGCGGGTCAATCTCGCAGATCCGGTCAATCTCGTCCCCAAAAAACTCCACCCGCAAAGCGGTGCCGCTGCTGCCGGCAGGAAAGATCTCCAGCGTGTCGCCCCGCACCCGGAACTTGTTGCGCACAAAGTTAATGTCGTTACGCTCGTACTGAATAGCCACCAACTTTTCAATCAGCGCGTCCCGGCTCCACTCCATACCGGTGCGCAGAGAGATCACCATATTCCGGTAATCAATGGGGTCGCCGATGGAATAAATGCAGGACACGGAGGCCACAATGATCACATCCCGCCGCTCGGACAGCGCCGCCGTGGCGCTGTGGCGCAGCTTGTCAATCTCGTCGTTAATAGCCGAGTCCTTTTCAATATAAGTGTCCGTTGTGGGCACGTAAGCCTCCGGCTGATAGTAGTCGTAGTAGGAAACAAAATACTCTACCGCATTTTCCGGAAAGAATTCCCGAAACTCGCTGCAAAGCTGGGCGGCCAAGGTCTTGTTATGCGCCAACACCAAAGTGGGCCGGTTCACCCGCTCAATAATATTGGCCATGGTAAAGGTTTTGCCGGAGCCGGTGACCCCCATCAGGGTCTGCTCCTTCATACCGTCCAGCACGCCCCGGGCCAACTTCTCAATTGCCTGCGGCTGATCGCCGGTGGGCTTAAACTTGCTGTGTAGCTTAAACTGTTCCATTCTCGCTCCCGTCTGCCCGCATAGAAGGCGTGCAAACACTTTTGTCAAAAACTGTATATACAGTGTTTATTATACACGGTCATATCGCCAAATACAACTGGTTATCCTGCCAATTTTGAACAAATGTTCCCCTGGCTTTTTGTCCATTTCGGCAAATTTTGCGCCCCCGGTGCGCGGGCTTTACTTTTGGCGTTCAATCCGTTATAATGAGCGTATGAAAGAAAAGCAAATCACCCCCGGCGATGCCGGTCGGCGGCTTGACCGCTACCTGGGGCGCACCTTTCCCTCTCTGCCCCGGTCGCTGATGTATAAAGAAATACGCAAAAAGAATATTAAGGTCAATAAAAAGCGCTGCACCCCGGAGCAGGCACTCTCTGCCGGTGACCGAGTGACTCTGTATCTGCCGGACGATGTGCTGGCGGAAAAGACGGTGTATTATGACTTTCTCTCCGCCTCCAAGGCGCTGGATGTGGTGTACGAGGACGAGAACCTATTGATCCTCAACAAGCCCCAAGGGCTGCTTTGCCACCCAAACGGCAAGGAGTATATAGACACGCTGATTGCCCGGGTCAAACGCTATTTATATGAGCGCAATCAGTGGTCGCCGGAGGACTCCGGCTTTGCCCCGGCGCTGGCCAACCGTATTGACCGCAACACCGGCGGGCTGGTGATCGCAGCCAAGACCGCCCCGGCACTGCGGGAAATAACGGCGCTGATACGGGAGCGCAAGATTGAAAAATTCTACCTGACCGTCACGGAAGGGATCCCGCCCAAAGCAGCGGACACCCTCACCGCTTACCTGCACAAGGACGAGAAAAAGAACAAGGTCACCTTGTATGACGCGCCCGCCCCCGACCGCATGGCATGCAAAACCGGTTACCGCGTGCTGGACACCAAGGCGAACCGGGCGCTACTGGAGGTAGAACTGTACACCGGGCGCACCCACCAAATTCGTGCACAACTGGCAGACATAGGCTGTCCCCTGGCCGGGGACGGAAAGTACGGCAACACGCACGGCCGCTACCGCCAGGCGCTGCTCAGCTACAAGCTGATCTTCCATGTGCCGGCGGACTACACCATTGAAAACTTGGACGGCAAGGTGTTCACCGCAGACACCCGACCCATCACGCAAATCTTTACTGGAGATGATTCAAATGAAAGATAAGTTTATTCGCATTCTGTCCCCAATGACCCTGGCGGTTGTGATCCTGCTGGACCTGGCGGTGATTGGCTATGGTGTCTTTGCCGTCTATCGGCTGACTCAGGTGCGCACCGGCATGACCGTAATCTTTGCTATCATTGAGATCGCAGCCATTGTGATCGCCGTGCTCACCACCAAGGAGACGGTAAAGAACGGCCTGCTGCTACGCGCCACGGACTTTGAATTTACCGGCATGGATAAAGACAATGTGTACGCCTACAATCAGATCAAGGACATTACCGGCTACAAGGACGAAGCACCCAGTCTGGTCAAGAACTTTATTGACCGGCACGCAGTGCTGACCCTGACCCTGACGGACGACACCACGGTGCTGCTGGACCTGGGGCTGTGCCAAAAGCGCACCTTGGAAGCTGTGCAAAAAGCCCTATGCGAACGCTGCGGCGTGGATTACCAACCCCCTACCGTTAAGACCAAGCTGGAATTCAAATCCCTGCGCAAGCGGGGCGAGACGGAAAAAGCAGAAAAACAGTCCGACACCGCAGAAGCCCCCACAACCGCAGACCAGCAGGACGACACTGTGAAATAAGCCTAAAATGTTCAAAGCGCACGGCCAAAACCGTGCGCTTTTTCTATACCTATTATATAATATAAAGCGCCTATGCGTTATCCCGCATTAGGGTAATACTTTGCAGCACCAAAAAGGCCACCGCCAGCACCCGCAGCACAAGAATGAGGATCTGCATAGCCCGAATAGTCTGCTGAAAGGCAGACAGCACGCGAATATCCTTTACATAATGGGTCTTCACACTTACACCTCCAATACCACGCCGTGGGCCACGCCGGGAATGGAGTTGCCCTGCTTGGTGCTGGTGGGCGACATCAGCGCGCCGGTGGCCACAAACAGCACCTTGCGCAGCGCACCCTGCTCCATTTTCTTCAAAATATGACTGCACAGCACCGAGCCGCCGCAGCCACAGCCGGAGCCGCCTGCATTCACATCCTGACTCTTGAGATCATAGATCATCATACCACAGTCCTTGTGGTGACCCGCCAGTTGAATACCCCAATCCTGCTCCATCAGCTGGTACAGCAGCTTGGTGCCCACTGCGCCCAAGTCCCCGGTGACAATTTGATCGTAGTCTGCCGGGGTGGTGGCGCTGTCCTCCATCAGGTCATGAATGGTGCGGGCAGCCGCCGGCGCCATGGCTGCGCCCATATTGCCGGCATCCGTAATGCCATAATCAGTAATGGTACCAATATGCACCGCCCGTATACGCACGCCCTCACCCTTGCTTTCCAACACTGCACTGCCGGCGCCGGTCACCGTCCACTGGGCACTGGGCGGCCGCTGGCCGCCATACTCCAGAGGAAAGCGAAATTGCCGCTCACTGGAGCAAAAATGGCTGGAGGTCCCTGCCACACAGCACTTGGCCCCGGCATCAATAAGCATAGCCCCCACATCCAGGGACAACGCCATGGTAGAACAGGCGCCATACAATCCAATGGCAGGAATGTCCAAATCCTTAATGGCAAAAGCAGAGCCCATACATTGATCCAGCAGGTCGCCGCTTAGGATAAAATCCACATCGGACGGACTTTTGCCCGCTGCCGACAGCGCCCGCAAAATGGCATCCCGTAGCATGGCGGACTCGGCCAGTTCAAAGGACTGCTGCCCCATGGTGGTATCGGCAAACACCGCGTCAAAGTCTCCGCCCAAAGGGCCTTCTCCCTCTTTTTTACCTGCCACGCCGGCGTGACCGGTAATCACCGGCGGATCTGCAAAGGAGACGGTCTTTCCTTTTTTGTGCATAAAAAAACACCTCGGATATAGTATATCCGAGATGTTGTACTTTATCGCTTAGCCAAGAATTTCTTTTAAGATCTTGGTAACCTCCGCCGCCGGTGCCTTGCCGCGTAACGCGCGCATACACTGGCCGATCAGGAAGTTGAAGGAAGCAGCCTTGCCGCCCTTGTACTCATTGACGGCTTTTTCATTCTGTGCCAGCACATCCTCGACCACCTTGCGAATGGCGCCGGTGTCGCTGACCATTTCCATTTTGTTCTGCTTCACATATTCGTCCGGATCCACATTGTCTGTAAACACGGCAGCCAGCACTTTCTTAGCGCTGTCCCGGCTGATCTTGTTGCCATTTTGCAGCTGAATGATACGACCCAGAGCGTCCGGGTTAAAGCGCATATCCTCCGGCAAGGTTTGGCTGTCGTTGAGGAGCTTCATCACCTCGCCCATGATCCAATGGGCGCTGTCCTTGGGATTGCCGGTGATCTCTACCGTGCGCTCAAACAACCGCACATAAGATACAGAAGAGCAGATCATATCCGTATCATAATCCGTCAAGCCATACTCGCTCTTATACCGAGCCTTTTTGGCCTCCGGCAGTTCCGGCAACTGCTGGCGAATGGTGTCAATGTATTCGTCCGACAATTCGATGGGCGGCAGATCCGGCTCCGGGAAATACTTATAATCCTGGGCGTCCTCCTTGCTGCGCATAGCGTAACTGGTGCCCTTGGCGTCGTCCCAACGGCGGGTCTCCTGCGTTACGGCGCCACCGTCCTCGATCACCTCGATCTGGCGCTGGGCCTCGCTCTCAATGGCGTTATGAATGGCGCGGAAGGAGTTAATATTTTTCATCTCCGTGCGGGTGCCGTACTCGGTAGCGCCCACCGGCATCACAGACACATTTACATCCGCCCGCAGAGAACCCTCCTGCATTTTGCAGTCAGACACGCCGCAGAACTGCAAGATGGCCCGCAGCTTTTCCACATACTCTACCGCCTCATCGGCGCAGGCAATATCCGGCTCGGACACAATCTCCAGCAGCGGCACGCCGCAGCGATTGTAGTTCACCAGCGTGCAGTCGCTCCACTCATCGTGCACCAGCTTGCCGGCGTCCTCCTCCATGTGGATCTCCTTGATCCGCACTTTCTTGGTGCCGCCGTTGACCCGGTCCGTGATCTCCACATAGCCATTTTGACAAATGGGCAGATACAGCTGGCTAATCTGGTATGCTTTGGGCAAATCGGGATAAAAATAATTCTTACGGTCAAATTTATTGTACCGGGTGATGGTGCAGTTGGTAGCCAGACCTGTGCGCACTGCATATTCCACCACGCGCTCATTCACCACCGGCAGTGTGCCCGGCATACCGGCGCAAATCTCACAAACATGGCTGTTAGGTTCGCCGCCAAACGCCGTAGAGCAGTTGCAAAAAATCTTGGTCTTGGTGGAGAGTTCCGTATGGACCTCCAAACCGCAAACGGTATTGTATTCCATTACAGCGCCTCCTTTTCCGTTACCGGGGACTGCTTGTGATAGTCGGTCACGCTCTGGAACGCATGACCGGCGCAAAGAATGGTCTCCTCCTCAAAAGGACGACCGATCAGCTGCATACCTACCGGCATACCTTGGGTGTCAAGCCCGCAGGGCAGCGCCAGGGAGGGCAAACCGGCAATGTTGATCATAACCGTATAAATATCGCCCAGGTACATAGCCAGCGGGTCGGACAGTCCCTGACCCATAGGCAGCGCCGTAGTGGGTGCCACCGGCCCCAGCAAAAAGTCATAGTCCTTAAAGGCGTCGTCAAAGGCCTGACAGATCAGACCCTTGGCCTGCAAGGCTTTCTTATAATAAGCGTCAAAGTAGCCGCTGGAAAGTACAAAGTTGCCCAGCATGATGCGCTTTTTCACTTCCATACCGAAGCCCTCGGAGCGGGACTTAAAGTAAACTTCCCGCAGAGAGTGCGCCTCCGGCGATTTGTAGCCGTATTTAATGCCGTCAAACCGGGACAGATTGGAGCAGGCCTCGGCGCAGGCGATAATATAATAAGTGGGAATGGCGTACTTCACAATGGGGAGAGAAAAGATCTCTACCGTGGCGCCCAAATCGGTCAGTGTGTCGGCAGCGGCGCGCACAGCGGCGGCCACCTGCGGGTCAATACCCTCACCGAAGTAATCCTCCGGAATACCGATCTTCTTGCCTTGCACATCCTTGGCGCTCCACACAGCGTTCAGATCCAAACGGCCGCCGGTCATAGAGGTGCCGTCCTTGGGATCCTTGCCCCGGATCACATCAAACACCGCCGCCACATCCGCAGCCGAACGGGCAATGGGCCCGATCTGATCTAAAGAAGAAGCATAAGCGATCAGGCCATACCGACTGACTGCGCCATAAGTGGGCTTCAGACCGGTGACACCGCAGAATGAACAAGGCTGACGAATAGAGCCGCCGGTATCGGAACCCAGCGCCACAACTGCCTCCTTGGCTGCCACAGCCGCTGCTGCGCCGCCGGAGGAACCGCCGGGCACCCGGTCCGTGTTCCATGGATTTTTGGTTGCACCGTAAAAGGAAGTCTCCGTGGTGGAGCCCATGGCAAACTCGTCCATATTCAGCTTACCCAGGGGGATCATGCCCGCAGCGTGCAGCTTTTCAATCACCGTTGCGTTATAAGGCGGCTTAAAGCCGGTGAGAATCTTAGACGCACAGGTGGTCAGCTGACCTTTGGTACAGATATTATCTTTGATACCGATGGGCACACCGGCCAGCGGGGACAATGCCTCCCCGGCGTCGATCCGGCTCTGTACCGTCTCAGCCTGCTGCAAAGCAGCCTCTTTATTCAGTGAGGTGTAGCAGTTATAAGTGCCGTCCTTGCTGTCAATGGCAGCGATGACAGCCTCTACCGCCTCCGGCGCAGACAGCTCGCCTGCTTTTATCTTTTGCGCCAGCTCGGCTGCGCTCCATTCAAAAACATTCATGCTGCGCCCTCCTTACTCTACCGTCTTAGGCACCACAAAGGCGCCGTCCTGGCTCTCCGGTGCATTGGCCACCACTTCTTCCGGGGTCATGTGCACCTCCACCTGGTCCTTACGGAACACATTGGTCACCGGGAAGCAGTGGCTCTTGGCCTCTACCCCGTCGGTGTCCAGCTGGCTCAAGGTGTCGATATAAGTAAGCAGTTCCTGCAACTGGTCGCCAACGGTGGCTTCCTCCGCAGGGGTCAATTCAATTCTGGCCAAACTCTCCAGATACTGGATCAGTTCCGGTGTGATCTTCATACGCTAACCTCGATCTATCTATCGTTCTATACGCTCCGTTACGCTTTCGGTGCCGGGCGGCGCAGCTTAATGTGTGCCTCTCGCAGCTGCATTTCGCTAACGGTGTTGGGTGCGCCCAGCAGCATATCCTGGGCATTGGAGTTCATAGGAAATGCGATTACCTCGCGAATGTTGTCCTCATCCCGCAGCAACATGATCAGCCGGTCTACGCCGGGCGCCATTCCTGCATGGGGCGGTGCGCCGTAATGGAATGCGTTAAACAGCGCGCCAAACTTCTCTTCCACATCCTGGGCACTATAACCGGCCATCTCAAAGGCCTTGATCATCACATCCGGGCGGTGGTTACGCACAGCGCCGGAGGACAGCTCCACGCCGTTACACACAATGTCGTACTGATAAGCCTTGATCTCCGTGGGCTCCTGGTGCAGCAGCGCATCCATCTCGCCCTGGGGCATAGAGAACGGATTGTGGGTAAAGATCAGCTTGCCGTCATCGTCCCGCTCAAACATGGGGAAGTCGGTGATAAAGCACAAGTCGAACCGATCCTTGTCGATCAAATCCAGGCGACGACCTAACTCGGTACGGATCTGACCGGCAAGGTCATTGACGATCCGAATGTTGTCGCAAATAAAGAACAGGGTGTCGTCCGTTTTCAGGTCCAGCATGGTGCGCAGTTCCTCTTTCTTCTCGGGAGACAGGAACTTGTCAATGGGGCCTTTATAGCTGCCGTCCTCTTGAACGGTGATGTAGCCCAAGCCCTTCATGCCAATGTCCATGGCAAAAGCCAGCATCTTCTCGTACCAGCCCTTAGACTGCCCCGCGCAGTTCGGCACCACGATGCCTCGCACCGGACGACCCTTAAAGGGCTTAAACTCTACGGTACTGAAATATTCGGTCAGATCATGGATGATCAGCGGGTTGCGCAGATCCGGCTTGTCCGTGCCGTATTTCAGCATGGACTCGGCGTAAGGAATACGCACAAAGGGCGCCGGGGTCACTTTCTTGTCAGAGAACTTGGTGAAGGTGTCATACAGCACCTCTTCCGCCACGGCAAACACATCTTCCTGGGTGGCAAACGCCATTTCAAAATCCAGCTGATAGAACTCGCCGGGAGAGCGGTCCGCTCTGGCGTCCTCATCACGGAAGCAGGGCGCGATTTGGAAATACCGGTCAAAGCCGGAGGTCATCAGCAGCTGTTTAAACTGCTGGGGCGCCTGGGGCAGCGCATAAAACTTGCCCTCGTGCTTACGGGAGGGAATGATATAGTCCCGGGCACCCTCCGGAGAGGAACAGGTCAAAATCGGGGTGGTGATTTCCGTAAAGCCCATTTCCGTCATTTTCTGCCGCAGGAAAGCGACTACCTTACTGCGGAAGAGAATGCTCTCATGCACCTGGGGATTACGCAGATCCAAAAAACGGAACTGAAGCCGTACATCCTCGCGGGTGTCCTTGGACTCGGAGATCTCAAAGGGCAGCGTGCGGGTACATTCGCCCAGCACGGTCACTTCCGTCACATGCACTTCCAGCTCGCCGGTAGCGATCTTTTTATTCACCGTCTCCGGGTCACGCTTTACGACCTTACCGGTCACGGAGATTACGCTCTCCTTACGAACGCCCTTCAGCAGCGCGTCGTCGTGGAACACCACTTGGGTCACGCCATACTCGTCGCGCAGATCCACAAAGATCACGCCGCCGTGATCGCGGATGGTATCTACCCACCCGGCCAGAGAAACAGTTTGGTTCAGCTGGTCAAAGGTCAGCTGATTACAGTTATGGGTTCTGTAAGCCATAATTCTTAAATCTTCCTTTCGCGGAATTTGGGCACAGTATCTACTGACCCACATTAACTCTGCTATTATAACACACACACCCGCCCACATTCAACCGCTAATTTATAATTTATTATATATAATATAAGCATTTCCGGCAAAAACAGCAAAAAGCCACCCGGCAAAACCGAGTGGCAAGGTTTTATTGTCTGGTACGCAAAGCGGCTGACATGGGAGGAACGGTTAACCGGCCGTCCATGCAGGTATCGTCAAAAAAGGCATAAGCATTGTCCCACACCGGATCCACGGCAAAGGTCTTAGGCTCAGAGGTGCGGTTCACTGCCGCCAGCAGGCGGGCGCCGTCGCTTTGGCGCTCATAGCACACGCCGCCCAGGTCACCCTGTACCGGCACGAATGTGCCCGCAGCCAACGCTTTGCAGCCCCGACGCATTTGGCCCAGTCGCTGATACCAATGCAGTAAATCCCGATCCTGGTGCGCCCAAGGCATACAGCCCCGGTTGAAGGGGTCTTTCATGCCCTGCACACCCACCTCATCTCCGTAATATAGAGAGGGTACGCCGGGCAAAGTATATTGCAGGAAAGAAGCCAGCTTCAGCAGCTGCACCCCGCGGGCATAATCTGCCCCGGACAGGGTATTGTTGCGATGCTGCCAAGCCCGCCCTTGGCCGGTACAATCCGGTCCGGCCAATGCGGTAATCGCCCGCAGAGTATCGTGGGTGCCGATATGGTTCATCAGCACCGCCGTCACCTGGGGCGGATAATGCTCGGTAATAGACAAGATGGCGTCCAAAAACGCCTGACCGCCGCCGTAGCGCACAAAGTGCAAGATCGCCGCGGCAAAGGGGTAATTCATCACACTGTCCAGCTGATTCCCCAGCAGATAACGCCGCCGCTGCCCATAGGCAAACTTGGTGGTGGCGTCCTCCCACACCTCGCCGATAATAATGGCGTCCGGGTCCTCGCTTTTTACAGCCCGGCGCAGGTCGTCCAGAAACACATCCGGCAGCTCATCCGCCACATCCAACCGCCAGCCGCTGATGCCGCAGCGCATCCAACGGCGAAGGATGCCGTTCTCACCGCAAATATAGTCCCGATAAGATGGCTCCTCCTCACGGATCTCCGGCAGCAGGCGAATGCCCCACCAGGACTTGTAATCGTCCCGATCCTTGCCAAATTGGTACCAGCTGTAATAGGGGCTGTCCGGGCTGTTATAGGCGCCCACCGTAGAGTAATGACCATAGTAATTAAAATACTTGGAATCCCGCCCGGTGTGGCTGAACACGCCGTCTAAAATCACACCGATCCCCAGTTTTTTCGCCTGGCTGCACAGATATTTTAAGTCCTCTGTATCGCCTAACATAGGGTCAATCTTTTCATAATCCCCGGTGTCGTACCGATGGTTGGAATGGGCCTCAAAAATCGGATTCAAATAAATCGCGGTCACGCCCAGCTTGGCAATATACGGCAGCTTCTCCGCAATGCCTTTCAGGTCGCCGCCGAAATAATCGTTGTTCCAAAGGCCGTTCATCTGGGTCTCGTCCCAAAAAGGCTCCTCCCCCCAGTTACGCCGCACCCGGGTGGCAGGCACACCGGTCTTTGGCGCGCCGGAATTGTAAAACCGATCCGGAAAGATCTGATAGATCAGTCCGCCCCGCAAAAAGGCCGGCGTTTGAAAATCCTTATCATACACCGTTTGCTGAAAATCCGCGCCGTCCGGCAAAAAATCCCCTTTGCCGCCCCCGGCGTTGCGCACAAAATGCAATCCCCAGGGGGTATCCAATTCAAAATGATAAAAATACAGCCCAGGGGTGGTAGCGGCAAAATGCAGTTCCCAATACTCTGCCTCCGTGCCGCACATCCCGGCCCAAAACATACCGTAAGGCACCGGCGTTTCGCCGTCCTTGGTGACCACCAACCGGGCGCCGGAGCAATGCATATCCCGCGAGACCACCAGCCGCAGATGCACCGGCTCATCCGTTGCCACAGCGCGGATGGGCGACTTGTACTGTGGGTCTCTGGCGTTGAAGATCAGCATATTTTTCCTCTCTTAAACAGTAAAAAGCGGCAGACACAGGCATTGCCCGGCGCCTGCCGCAAGCAGATTTATTTCTTCTTGGTGGTTTTCTTTGTCGCGGACTTTTTGGCCGCAGGCTTTTTGGCTGCGGGTTTCTTCGCCGGCTTTTCGGCGGGCGTCTCCGCAGCAGCCGCCGCCTTTTGAGGCCGGGGCTGCGCTACAACCACCGGGTGGGTGTGCCAAATATTCTCCGCATATTCCTGCACAGCACGGTCTGCGCTGAAAATGCCTGCACCGCTGATATTCATCAGGCTCATCTTGGCAAAGGCGGTCTTGTCAGCATACACCTGTGCCGAACGCCGCTGGGCGTTTTGATAATCGGCAAAATCTGCCAGCGCCATATACGGATCCACATTGATCAGTGAGGAGGTAATCTCACTAAAGTCCTTGCCGTTCACGCCATATTGGATCATATCAATGGCGTTCTTTAACGCCGGGTTATTGGTCACATAGTTCATGGGGTGATAGCCGCTACGGCGCAGAGCCTCCACGTCCGGCGTCTTCATACCAAACAGGAAGATATTGTCCTCCCCTACGGCGTTGCAGATCTCCACATTGGCGCCGTCCAGAGTGCCCAGAGTAACGGCGCCGTTGAGCATCAACTTCATATTGCCGGTGCCGGATGCCTCCGTGCCGGCCAGCGAAATCTGCTCACTGATGTCCGCAGCAGGCATCAGCACCTCTGCTAAAGACACGGAGTAGTCCTCCATAAACACCACTTTCAGCTTATCCTTGGTGTCCGGGTCATTGTTCACCACATGAGCCAAAGCGTCAATCAGCTGAATGATTTTCTTAGCCATGTAGTAACCCGGGGCTGCCTTGGAAGCAAAAATATAAGTCCGGGGAGTAAAGTCCATATTCGGATTTTCTTTCAGCGCCTGGTACTGCGCAATAATGTTCAGCACATTCAGCTGCTGGCGCTTATACTCGTGCAGGCGCTTCACCTGCACATCAAAGATGGAATCCGGGTCCAGCACCACGCCGTTCTGCTTCTTCACCACCTTGGCAAAGCGCTCTTTGTTGGCGCGCTTGATCTTTTGCAGCTGGTCCAGCACTGCCGGGTCGTCCTTGTAATCCCGCAGGGTCAGCAGGCGGTCGCTGTGCTTGATAAAGTCGTCGCCGATCAGCTCCGTTAAATAATCGGTCAGCTGCGGGTTAGACTGGCACAGCCAGCGGCGGAAAGCAATGCCGTTGGTCACATTGGAAAACTTGGCCGGGGTGATGGTGTAGAAATCGTGGAACACCGTGTCCTTCAAAATTTCGCTATGCAAAGCAGACACGCCGTTGACGCTGTGAGAGCCGGCCACGCACAGGTTGGCCATACGCACGGCGCCGCAAGAGATCACAGCCATACGCTCCACCTTGTCTGCGTCATGGGTAGCGCCCCAAACAAAGGCACGGAAGCGGTTGTCGATCTCCTTGGTGATCTCATAAATACGGGGCAGCAGGCGCTTGTACAGGTCCTCGCTCCAGCACTCCAGCGCCTCTTTCATCACCGTGTGGTTGGTGTACGCCATCGTGTCGGTTACCAGTTTCCAGGCAGAGTCCCAATCATAGCCGCACTCGTCCAGCATAATGCGCATCAGCTCCGGAATGGCCAAGGTGGGGTGGGTATCGTTAATATGGATTGCCACCTTCTCCGGCAGATTATCCAGCGTGCCGTACTTGGACAGGTGACGGTGAATAATATCCTGCACAGAGGCGGACACCAGGAAATACTGCTGGCGCAGGCGCAGAGACTTGCCCTCCGGGGTGTTATCCGCCGGGTAAAGTACCTTGCTGATGGTCTCTGCCATGGCAGACTGTTCCATAGCCTTAATATATTCGCCCTGATTAAACAGACTCATATCCAGTGCAGGCTTGCGAGCCGCCCACAGGCGCAAACGAGCCACACCGTCGCCCAGACCACTTACATACATATCATAAGGCACAGCGATCACGGTGTTGCAATCCCGCATAGTGACGGTATGGTACTCACCGTCCCAGCTTTCATCGACCCAGCCCTCAAAACTGACAGTCTGGGCGCGCTCCTCACGGGGCACTAACCAAACCTCTCCGCCGGGCAGCCAAAAGTCCGGCAGCTCCGTCTGCCAGCCGTCTACCAGCTTCTGCTTAAAAATACCGGCCTCATACCGAATGGAATAGCCCATAGACTGATAGCCGTCAGAGGCCAAACCGTCCAGATAACAGGCAGCCAGACGACCCAAGCCGCCGTTGCCCAAACCGGCATCCGGCTCCTCATCGTACAACTGCTCCAGCTTTACATCAAAGCCGGCCAATGCCTTTTCAAAAGTCTCAGTCAGACCCAGGTTATACAAGTTGTTCTTTAAGGAACGCCCCATTAAAAACTCCATACACAGATAATAGATCTGCTTAGAGTCCTGACCCTCAGCCTGATGGCGGAACTGGCTGTTTTTTTCGCTGAGCATCTCCCGCAGGATCATGGCCACAGCCTTATAATATTGTTCATTGGTGGCGTCTGCCGGCGTAACGCCGAAGAAGTGACTGAGTTTGTCGTTGATCCGTCGCTTTGCTTGCGCCACAGAAATCGTTGATTTCATACAAAACCTCCAAAAATTATTATAAATCACGCAAATAATCGTGTTCCATTTGTAGATTATATACTAAAATCGTCTGTAATTCAATACCAAGTCGCTAAAAGAGCCTATGCACAAAACATTTCTCTTATTCTTCCTCTGCTTTCGGCTTTTTCAGTTTGGACAGCATCTTGGTCGTCACCAGTTTGTACAGCTCTACCACCTGATACCAGTTCATTCCCAACATCAGGGCAAACAGCAGTGCCTCTGCCACATAGAACCACATGCCCTGCAAGCACAGCGCCGCCACCGTTTGGGCCACCAGCACCACAGTTTGGCAGGTGAGCACCACCGGCTGGTAGTTGATCTTAATGAATCGGCGCGTATCCCGACTGCGGGTCAGGAACACGACCACAAAGGCGCAGGCAGTGGCAACGGCCGCACCGGTGGCACCCATACGGGGAATCAAAATCAGGTTCAGCACCACATTGGTGACTGCACCGGTGAGGGCAGTTACCATTGCCATAATATTCTTTTTCTCCGCCATATAGATAGAGGCCAAAAAGTTCACCAGACAGGAGAATACGGTGGAGATGATCAGCACCGGCACATACTGCCAAGAGTCAAAATACGCGTCTGCCACCAAAACTTTCGTAATAATCTTACAAGTCAAAATCAGGAAAGAAGCCACAAAGAAGGTGCCGCCACAGTACACCCGAAAGATCTTGGAGAAAAACCGGGCAGTATCTTTATTGTTATACTCATCCACCGCAGACAGTTGCCAGGCGTCTGTAAATACAGATGCGCACATAATCACCAAATTAGGGATCTTAGACGCGGCGGAATACAGACCGTTGGCAGAAGAGCCCACAAAATAAGTAACCATATAGCGGTCAGACACATTGATGATCCACCACAAGATAATGGTGGGGATCATGGGCACGCAGTAGCGCAGCATATCCCGCCCGGTCTGGCGGCGCACGCCCTTAAAGCGCACATAACGGTACAGCTTGGCAGTTACGGTAAAGAACAGCACGGAGCAAAAGTCCGACGCCACGATGGCCAAAATATAGCCGGTGACCCCCCACTTAAACACACCCAAGAACAGCATGGTAAACAGCAGATAGGTCACGGTAGCCAAAATACCGTCAATGGCAAACAGCTTTACATGACCGGAGCCGCGCACAAACTGCTGGCACAGCTGACGAAAACCGGAAGTAAGCACAAACACATAAATGAGCACCAGGTAATCGCCCAGCTTAAAGTCGTTGATTTTAATTAAACTGATCGGGTACGCAAACAACAAAAAGGCCAAAAAGCCCACCAGGGTCACTCGCACGCCTACGGTAAACACATCGCTCTTGCGCTCTGCCTTGTCCATCGAAAAGCGCAGGGCTGCCGAGTTGACGCACAAAAAGGCAATGGGAATGATCACATTGCCCGTCTGCTGGATCAGATCCGCCGCGCCGTAGCTGCCCGTGGTCATCATACGGGTGACAAAGGGCATCAGCAAAAACGACAGAATTTTAGACGAAAAGGTGCCAATGGCAAAGATAATGGTATTGGAAGCGAGTTTTTTGTACTTATCCACTGTGTTTCGTTCCTTTACTCCCAGGAATTAGTAGGACCATTTTCCGCTGCGGAAGTCCATGGTATTGTCTGCCGAGGCAGAGGTGTAAATGCAGGAGGCGCGGTACACACTGCCGCCGCTCTCCGTCTTTTTGCCGATTAAAAAGATATACTGATAGCCGCAGGCCACCGCTACGGTGCCGGACTTGTCCGCACCGGAGGCGGTGAGCATCACCTTTTTGGCGCCGGAGTTCATATTCAGCTCCATTGCCCGGGCGGCTCCGCTCTTATAATCGGTATAATACAGCCGGTTGCCGTACACCACCGGGTAATCGGTGGAACGCACATGCTCCAGCAAGGTCACGGTCTTTTGGCTGCCGAACTTTTGGCGAACCAGATCATACTTGTCCTCCGACCGGCGCTGATAATAGTAGAAATAGCCGTTTTCCAGCGCCATAGAACGCACTTCGTCCTTCTCCGTTGCAGCACGGAAGTGGGTGCTGTTGCCGCCGGTCTGCCCCACGGCCAGGTACTCCACCTCGCCGGTCAGGTTGTCCGTCTCCGTAAAATACACATCGGTAAGCGAAATGCCTACCAGTGCCAGTTTTTTGTCTGCCCCCGCTGTATAAAGCAAGGTCTTGTCCCCTGCCGCCGTCACGGTGTACAGAGAGTCTCCGGTCAGGCAAAACAGCCGATCGTTGTAGCCGTAGGCCCGGCGTGCGTCGGGGAGCAAAGTCACGGCGTCGCCGCCGGAGACGGAAAGTTTTTGCAGCTTTTTGCTGTCTTTATCAATATAGTAGAGAAAATCGCCCATAATATTCAGGCAGCAGGCATTTTTCACGCCCTTCACCTTGGTGGTGGTCTCCTCTGTGGGAGCAAAGCGGTAAATACCCTGACCCGGTGCGGCAAAATAGATATACGCACCATTAAAGGTCACTGCCCCATGGGTTTTATTCAGAATATTGCCCACCTGACTGCCTTGCCTGGAAGTGTCAAACGCAAAAGCGGAAGCATCCTTGTAATCGGCGTAAGTAGGTTTCTCCGTAGTGGGCGGCGCAGTAGGTGCCTGTGTAGTGGGTGCCGTGGTGGTGTGACCCAGCACATTCTCCTGCACAAAGGTCACAGCCTTGTCCGGCACCAAAAGGGAAAAATCAAAATCCGGCTTGCAGATCTTAACGGTAATCAGAAAGGCCGCCAGTGCCACCACCAGCACACCCAGCACCATAAAAAAGCGCTTGGTGCGGGCACGGCGCTGATTTTGCTTCCGCCGGCGCAGCCGCTCTTTTTCTACTGTCTGGTTCATTTTATCGCACCTGTCCGTTGCCAAAGATCAAGTATTTAGTAGTAGTCAGGGCACGCAGACCCATGGGACCACGCGCATGCAGCTTTTGGGTAGAGATGCCGATCTCCGCCCCCAGGCCAAATTCCGCCCCGTCGGTAAATCGGGTGGAGGCGTTCACATACACCGCCGCAGAGTCCACCCGCTGTAAAAAGCGGCGCGCGCTCTCCTCGTCCCGGGTGATGATGGCCTCGCTGTGGCCGGTGGAGTGCACATTGATAAAGTCAATGGCCTCGTCCACGCTCTTCACCGTCTTTACGCTGATAATATAATCCAAATACTCGGTATAAAAATCTTCTTCCGTGGCGGGCACCAAGCCGTCGCAGGCCTGCATGGCTCGGGCGTCGCCCCGCATTTCCACATTTTTTTCGTCCAGCCGCAGCTTAATGGCCGGCAAGGCGTGGTCAATAATATCCCGGTGGATCACCAGGCTCTCACAGGCGTTGCATACGCCGATCCGCTGGGTCTTGGCGTTAAAGATAATGTCTGCCGCCATATCCACATCCGCCGTGGCGTCCACATAAATATGGCAGTTGCCGGAGCCGGTCTCAATCACCGGCACAGTGGCATTCTCGCACACGGCAGCGATCAGTCCCTTGCCCCCCCGGGGGATCAGGCAGTCGATATAGCCCTTCATGTGCATCATCTCGGTAGCAGAAGTCCGGGAGGTGTCCTGCACCAGCGCCACAGCGTCCTGCACAATGCCTGCGTTAAACAGGGCGTCCCGCATCACCTGAGCCAGCATGCGATTGGAGTGAATGGCCTCTTTGCCACCCCGCAGAATCACGGCGTTGCCGCTTTTTAAGCATAGAGCGGCGCCGTCCACCGTTACATTAGGCCGAGCCTCATACACAATGCCGATGACCCCGATGGGCACGCTAACCTTTTCCATATACAGACCGTTGGGGCGGGTCTGGCTCTCCAGCACGCGACCGCAGGGGTCCGGCAGGTCCGCCACATCCTGACAGCCCTGGGCCATACCCTCGATCCGGTCGCCGTTTAGCGCCAACCGATCCAGCAGTGCCGGGGACATACCGTTTGCCTTACCGGCTTCCAAATCCAGTGCATTGGCAGCCATAATCTCTGTCTGCCGCGCCCGCAGCGCATCAGCAATCGCCAGCAGCCCTGCATTCTTTTCCTCAGTTGTCAGGGTAGCCAGCACACCGGCTGCGTGCTTCGCACGGATCCCCATTTCTCTCATCTTTTCATCCATTGCATTCACCTGCTGTTCGCTTCAAAATAGGTGCCGATGGGCTGCCCGTCCAACACCTTATAAATAGCCGTGGGTCGCTCTCCATTCATAATAATCACCGGAATACCGGCGCCGGTGGCGATCTCCGCCGCCCGAATTTTCGTTGTAAAGCCGCCGGTGCCCTTGCTGCCGGCACCCCCGGCTACGGCGTACACATCGTCGTTGATCTCTGCCACACGGCCGATAAGGCGCGCGTCCTCATTCTCTGCCGGGTTGGCGTCAAACAGGCCGTCCGTATCGGTAAGCAGGATCAGCAGATCCGCCCCGATCAGTTGAGCCACCGTGGCAGACAGGCAGTCGTTGTCACCGTGGAGCAGCTCCTCAACGGACACGCTGTCGTTCTCATTCACAATGGGCAGGGCGTCATATTCCAGCAGCTGATTAAAGGTGTCCACCAAATGCGCCTTTTCCTCCGGGTGATTTAAGGTGTAGCCGGTAAACAGCAACTGGCTCACCACCACGCCATACTCGGAAAACAGCTTGTCGTAGAGGAACATCAGCTCGCACTGCCCCACCGCCGCGCAGGCTTGCAGCCCGCTGGTATGGTCCGGTCGCTCACGCATGCCCAGCTTACCGGCACCGATACCTACGGCGCCGCTGGACACCAGCACCACCTGATGACCGGCGTTCTTCAGATCTGCCAGCACAGATACCAGCTTGGCCATCCGGGCAATATTGGTTTTGCCTGTGTCGTGGGTCAAAGTGGAGGTGCCTACTTTGACCACAATGCGTTTTTTCTCCGTCAACTTCATTATACACTGCTCCAGGTTACATAATCAGTTACAGTATACCATACTTTAGTCCTGGAGTTAAGATTTTTTTGTATGTTTTTCAAAATTCCGTCAAAAATAGAAAAAGAAATGCGGCGGCAGCACAGCGCTGCCCCAAGGGAATGAGGAATGATTATGACAAAGCGAAGCTCCGTGCGCCTGCTGTCCTTCGGTTTGCTGCTGGCGGGTATTTTGATTATCTATGCCATCACCGGCACCGTACAGGCTGCCCAGTACCGGGCGCGGCTGGAAAGCACCTATCGCCAAAGCCTGTCTGCCCTGGCAGAGGACCTGGAGGGCATTGAGACCGATCTGACCAAAAGCGTCTATGCAAACGGCGCCGCCACCCTGTCTGATGTAAGCCGAGATCTGTCTCAGCAGGCCAATCAGGCCAAGGATTCTCTGTCCCGCCTGCCGGTGGAGCAGATGAACCTGGCAGGCACCTATAAATTTCTAAGCCAGACCGGGGACTACGCCACTTATCTCAGCAAAAAAGTCTATGCCGGCGAGGCCGTCAGCGCCAAAGAGCACGAAAATCTGCTCCGGCTGCTGCAATACGCCACCAAATATAAAAACAGTGTGACCCAAATGGTAGAGATTTGCAACAACGGCGGCCAAATCACCAAGCGCGATGTAAAGTCTGCGGACGGCACCCGTCTGCCCGCCATTAGCACAGACTTTTCCACTGCGGAGGAAGCCTTTGAGAACTACCCCACCCTGCTATATGACGGCCCCTTTGCAGACGCGGTACTGCACAAAGAGCCGCAGCTGCTCAAAGGGCAGAACAAAATCAGCAAGGACGCTGCCGCCAAGATCGCTGCCAAGGCGCTGGGGTGCAATGAGACCCATCTAAACCGATTGGAGGACGAGGCCGGGCGTATGCCTGCCTATGTGTTCACCAAAGGGCAACAAACGGTAAATGTGACCAAAAGCGGCGGGTATGTCAGCTCCATTCTCTTCGGCGGCAAAATCAGTACCAAGGCCATAGATGAAAAAGAAGCGATCAAGCAGGCAGCCGCCTATTTGAAGAAACTGGGCTACCAAGATATGCGCTCCACCTATTACGCCGCCGACAGCAATATCTGCACCGTCAATTTTGCCTACTGCCGAGACGGAATACTCTACTATACAGATCTAATCAAGGTTGGCGTGTCCCTGCGGGACGGCAGCGTGGTATCGCTGGAGGCCCGGGGCTATATCACCAACCACCACCGGCGGAATGTGCCCACCTTTACCGTATCGGAAAAGGCAGCCACCGACAAAATCAGCCCTTATTTGGAGGTCAAAAGCACAAAAAAGTGCCTGATCCCCAAGGAGGACGGCCGGGAGATAGCCTGTATTGAGGTGCTTACGCACTCGGCAGACACCGGAGAGGACGCACTGGTGTACCTGAACGCTGCCACCGGTGCGGAAGAGGACATTCTTCTGCTGCTGTACAGCGATCATGGCACCCTAACCAAATAAAACGCATAAACCCGGCGCCGCCGGGCAGAATAAAACCGAAAGGAAGGCAACACCATGAAAAACCGATTGATGATTTTAGCATTAGCCGTAACTGTGCTGGCAACCGTGCTGCTGGGCTGCGCCAAGCAGGAGAAAAACCCCACCACAGAACCGGACACCACCGTCAGCGAAACCACCACACAAGAGGAAACCACAGCAAAAAGCCCCGGCGAGGCACTGAGCGAGGGCGCATCGGAGGCCGGCTCCAAGGTGCGTGAAGGCGCCACCGATCTCAGCGAGGCTGCCTCTCGTGCCGGGGAGACCGTATCCCGTGCCCTGGAATAAAACAAAAAGGAAAGGACTTGTTCATCAGAACAAGTCCTTTTTTTATATCGGAAGGCGCCGCCGCGTAAGCGGGAGCCTTGGCGTAATCATTCGTAAAATCCGATTTCGGCAATATCCGGGGTGCTGCGGCTTTGGCGGATCACCAAGCGCACGCCCAGGCAATTCAATCCTCGGCGCAGCCGCACAATTTTCTTCATTCCGATCACCGTGCCCTTGTAAATGCGCTTCATCTTGCCGTTTGGCTTCTTAGCCCACAGTTCAAAGGCCTCCACCCGCTGGCTCTTGCGAATCTCCTCGGACAGAATCACATATTTCAACTTATGTACACTGTCAAAGTCAAAGTCGATATACCCCTGCTCCGGCTGTAATTCGCCCAGCCGGTATGTGATGATCGGGTGCTCGGTCATCTTGCGAATGGCCTGGCCCATCCCCTTCAAGGCGTGGGCGTCTCTCGGATGGATCACGCCCTTATTGGTAGGCGGCACATTCAGCAGCAGGGTGCAGTTGTTGCCCACAGAGCCAAGATACAGCTTAAACAGTCTACGCGCGCTCTTAACCGTGCGGTCCTCATTCTTGGACCAGAACCAACCCTTACGGATGGACACATCCACCTCCGCCGGATACCAAATCAGATCCCGCGCCATAGAAAGCACCTTACGGCTGCCCAGATCCTCGTCCATATTGTTCAGCTTTTTCAGCGCGGCAGCGTCGCCCTCACCGTGTTGGCTCTTCTCATGCGTCTTTTCAGCGTCTGCCAGGCGAGCAGGTACCACACAGAACTCGCTTTTGCGGGTCTTGCCGCCTTCGTTGCCCACCCAGCGCACATCCGGGCCGCAAATGGAAATCAGCGCGTCCGGCTGCAGTTTGCGGATCAGGGCATAATACCGCGCCCAATCATACTCAAAGTTCGGCACATCGGCGCCTTTCGCACCGTCAAACCAAACCTCACTGATATGGCCGTAATTGGTAAGCAGCTCCGTTAACTGATTGCAAAAATAATCGTTATAATCCGGGGTGCCGTAGGTGGGCTCGTGCATATCCCAAGGGGAAAGATACACGCCAAAATCCAGTCCGCCGGCAGCGCAGGCGTCAGATACCTGCTTCACAATATCGCCGTCAAAGTCCGTGTTCTTTACACTGAACGATGTGTATTCACTGGGCCACAAACAAAAACCGTCGTGGTGCTTACAGGTAAGAATGATGCCGCTGGCACCGGCAGCCTTCACCGTGCGCACCCATTGCTCCGGCTTGATCTTCTTAATGGTAAAGTCCTGCACCGTTTCTTTGCCGCTGCCCCACTCCCGCTGATTGGCAGTATTCATGCCAAAGTGCATAAAGCAGTAAAAAGGCTGCTGTGCCAAGTGAACCTGGTTGGGGCGCGGCACCACGCCAATGTAACGCTCCACTTCACTGTCATTCAGTGGCACACCGCCGTTGGTGGTGGTCCAGTTCTGGTCAAAATTCGGCTTCATCTTATTCCCTCTCTCTTCCTCGGTTGTAGCAACTGAAATAGCGACCTTTATCGCCCATATACCAAGGCAGTTTCATACGCAGGTAACGCAGTTTGTCCCCCAGGCGCATAGTGTAGTCAAAGGGACGGTCCTCGACCCGGTCATACAGCGGGGTTGCACAAGGCACAGCCACTGTATTCAGCTCTGTTGCGGCCAAAACCAGTGTTTCTTCATCCCGGGGCAATACCACCGTGTCGCCGCCCTGCACATTTAAGATCAAAATATAGAAGTACAGCTCCTTGGCAATGGCGTCCGTACCGTCTGCGTTATGGCTGTGGGTACTTACATACCCCAGCTGTCCCTCTTGAATATGGGCGGTCTCGTGCAGATCGTACAGATCCCAGCTTGCAAAACGCCGGGTACGGCTCAGCACCGAGCAAGGCACCGTTTTTCCACCTACGGTAAAGTCTAAAATCCGATTACTGTCCGCAGACAACAGCAGCGCCAGCCGGCGAGTATCTTTCTTTAAGGTCAGGGTCTGACCGGCAAGGCGCAAGGCGTTCTTGCCGTCCTTTGCAATAGCAAAAGGAATACCGGCAGCCGTGACCTGATTGCCGATCCGCTCCGCAGGAATAGACAGGGGCAGCTCGCCCTGCTCGCCTTGCTTGGTGATCAACAGCACGTTCATAGGCAGAGTGAGAGGCGTTGCCTTGGCAGCGTGACCCACCTGCGCCGCCGATTGCAGCCGCAGGGCAAAGGTCTTGATCTGATACGGTGTAAAGTCCGTGACCAGGCAGCCGTCTTTTACCGTTGCCGGGCCTTTTTCTTCTTCAGAGGCAAACAGTTCTCGGGCTTCTGCCACACCGGCACCCAGGCGCAGGGAGTAGTGCTCCACCGGCGTACCGGCGCCCTCGTTCAGGCGTACCACGATCTCGTCGCCGTCCTCCGCTAACTTCATTGCCCGCAGCACCACCTGGGGGTGAGAGGCATTTCCAAAGCTGTACGCGGTACCCAGCACGCCCGGGTGCTTTTGCTCCACATACCCGGTCAGGGGCTGCAAAAAGGCACGGGCCTGATTTTGCGTATCGGCGCCCACCTGTCCTTTATGGGAGAACAGGGCATAGCTGTATCGGTTCAGCCCCAGGTCCATCATAGATTGCATGGAATCGATCCGGTAATTGCGTACCGGGCTGTGCAGCACGGTCATACGCAGGGTATTGTCCTTATACTTGTCCCAGCCGTACTTGCACTCGCTAAGCACAGACACGCCCCAGTCGCCGCTTTTATCCGTCAGATCCACCCAGTTTTGGGCAGGCACTTCAAACAGCTTTTCCGTCATATTTCCCCGGCGAATGGCGCCCAGCCCCAGGTCAAAGGTAGCCTCCGGGTTGGTGCAGGCAAATGCAAATTTGTTCTTTGCCATCGTGTGCAGACTGCGCCACTCGATCTCGGAATACACCTCTACCCGGCTGCTGCCGTCGGTGAGGGCAATGATATTCTTAAAGGTAGAGTCCCCATCCTTTTGCTCCACACAGAAGGACACCCGCGCCGGGCCTTTCTCCTGAATGGTCACCGTCACCGGATTTGGCAGGCGGTCCGGGTCCTTGTTGGCTTCTTTATAATTCATCTCCCAGGCAGGCCAGGGCTTAGAGCCGGTGTACTTGAACAGCCCCAGGCTGATGGGCTCCGACAGCAGCTCCTGCTCGTCCATTTCTTTGTCCAGGATGGAGGTAATGTTGCCCTTTTTGTTCAGGCGCACAATGTACTTTTGGTTCTCCATCTGATTTTCGCCGCTGATGGACAGGCTGCCCCGCAGACGGCAGGGCACATCGGAGGGCCGCACATCATAGACCGCAAATCCCAAGGCAGGCACCGTGGCAACAAATACCAGCTCCGCCGTGCCATTCTCATAGCGGTTCACCTGACTTTTCACTTCCCTGCCCTTGGGGTCGTATACCCGCGCACAGGCCTTGGGCCAGTGGGGCAGCTCCAGAGTCACCGCATCCGTGCGGGCCACTTCCAGACTGTTAAATACCGTCACCGGCGTGCCGGCGCAAAAGTCCGTTTTCAGCAGACTGCCCACAGACCCGGCAGCTTGGGTCAACTCACCGGCAAAGCCGTTCATGGCCATACCGTAGTCGTTCCAGCTGCGGCGATAGGCGCGCTGCACGGAGGTGCCCGGCAGATCATCATGGAACTGATGGGCAATGGTACGCTTCCAGTTCAGCTCCATAGCCTCTTTATTGTAATTGGCAGTGCCCAGATAATCCGCCACTACGCCAGAACGCTCCGCCATATCCGCCAGTTCCTGGCAGCGGCGGTTCCAACGCTTACCCACGGCCCGGGAAGTGTAGCCGCCAACGCCGTGATTTTGCATCACCAGTTCCGTCTCCCACCGAGGCAACTTGGCTTTTTGCTCCGGGGTCAACTGGGCGTTCAGGTCACGGAACAGATCATCCGCACCGGACGCCAGCACCTGCACATCGCTGTCTTTGTTTTTGTTGATCTCTTGCTCCACAAAGGCCACAGAGGCTTCCTTGGGCGCACCGCCCCGATCGCCGATCCCGTGGAAAATCATAGTGCTGTTCAGATCGTATTTTTCGTTTTCATCCAGCTTTTGCTGCACAAAATCCCAGTCCCGCAGCTTCTTCAGCGTAAAGTAATAATCGTGGGGGTTCAGACTGGCCAGCACCTGCGCGCCGTCCGGTCCTTGCCACACGCCAATATCAAAAGGAATGCCGTAGGCGCCGCCCCAACCCAGCTTTTGGGTCGTAAAGCCCATCAGGTTGGCGTGGGCTATAATGCTGGGCAGCGCCCAACCGAAGCCAAAGCAGTCCGGCAGATAAACATCCACTGAACGCTTGCCGAATTTTTCCTCAAAATAGCGATTGCCGTAAAGAATATTGCGAAAGAGTGCCTCCGGCGACGGCACATTCACATCGCCATTCTCAAAGGCGGAGCCGCAAACGCTCCACCGCCCCTGGGCAATATAGTCCCGCATTTTGGCGTACAGTTCCGGGTAATATTCCTCCATCAGCTCGTAACGATAACTGCCCTCAAAATTGAAGTGATAGGTGGGATATTTTTGGAACAGTGCAAAGTTGTCCACCAAGGTATTGTAGATGTACCGGGACACGGTGGTCTCAAAGTCCCAGGACCAAATGGTATCCAAGTGGGCCGTAGCCACAGTATAGATTTTTTTTTGCATCGGAAGTCCCCCTTATGTGGTCATTGTATCATTATTTTTAGGGGATTGCAACACAGCTTTGCTACCTTATCCCTTGAACAAGGAATGGACATTAAAACAGTATCGCATATGTTAGGTCACACAGACGCAGGATTTACAATGAACACCTATATGCATGTAACGGATTCCATGCAAGAAAATGTTGCAAACACAATGGGTAATTTACTCGGCGAAAATGTGGCAAATTCATAAATGGTCAATAGATGGTCTTGAGTTAAAAATCGAATGAACGAACAAAATCTCACTCCGTAAAAAGAGTGAGATTTTTTGTTACATATTGAGTTTTGAAATTCTTTTCTAAAAAAGAAAGAACCTGCGAAAACGCCGTGTTTACGCAGGTTTTGGAGCTGATAGTCGGACTCGAACCGACGGCCTGCTCATTACGAATGAGCTGCTCTACCAACTGAGCCATATCAGCATTTATTCAATTTTTCACTTGCTTTGAGCCTAAATCGGCGAACAGCCTTCCGTTTACGAAACAGAAGAAGAAATATAAAACACACTCAAAACAACGAAAAACAGCCATTTCTTTTATACCTTGAAATGACTGTTTTTTAATTTAGCGCTGTGTTTTTATCCCGTTTTCCGTTTGTAAGTGGTCAATAAATGGTCGTGTTAGAAGAAAATTTTTTGGATTTGTATTCTTCGATTGTGTTTCTAAATATGCACAATTCCGCATAGTTTATCTGTTTATAACCGCTTTCTGTGTGTATAAAACAAATGTTGTTTTGTTTATCCTGTTTTTAAATATTTTTTGTAATCTCTTATTTTTAAAGTTTGATTTGTCCTTAAAAATGCAGAGATTACTAATATACCGCAATCCAAAGACTGTACTTCGTGTAATGCAGAAATGCAACTTGTTGTCTTTAGTTCGCAGAAAGAAATTTCATTATTGTAGTCAGCACTTAAACAGATATCCAAATCTTTTGAACAGAGAATTCAATGCTGAAAGACCTAATCAAAAGTGGGTAACGGATATATCATATATCAAAACTGCTCAAGGCTTTCTGTATTTATCAATCATCAGAGATTTGTATGATAACAGCATCGTTGCGTACAAAATGGATAAAGAACAAAGTATTAAATTGGTACTTGATACGATCAAAGCTGCAAAGAGGAAAGAAAAAATCACTGCGGAGGTGCAACTCCACAGTGACCAAAGATTTCAGCATACATCGCAAGCATACTTCAATCTAACACAATCATACGGCATAACGCTGTCAATGTCAAGGCGTGGTAATCCTTATAACAACGCTTTAGCAGAATTTATATTTGTTTAAATACCTTATGAATTTACACTATTCTCAAACATTTAACAACGGTAAAACATCTTGCTTTAGTTTAAATACCTTATGAATTTACACTATTCTCAAACGGTTTCTAAAATGCACATACGGTGGTGCTGAGTTTAAATACCTTATGAATTTACACTATTCTCAAACCTCAAATAAACTGCACCACTATTATGTACAGGGTAATTCACAAGATATAGTATATTATATCTCTAATTGTCACAGGTGTCAATTAAACACAAATCATAATCAATTATATGTATTTCTTCAAATCCGGAAATTTTTTTCGGCTTTGATGATGTAATAACCAAAACATTGATATGATAAAGCTTTAAAGTTTTATATATTTTTTCAATTTCATCGTAATCGAAATAATCATAAATACTGTGAAGAACAAACAAATCAAAATCTCCGTTGATATTGCCGAAAAAGCAATACTGTGTATGTCAATGCCCGGATAAGGAAGTAATTTAGAAACTACATCTGATATGCTGAATTATCCGGCATTGACAAAGAAAACCGAAAGAAAAATACCGAGAAGAATGTGTGATGTCCTTAGGGGAGAAAACAAAAAAACGAATAGGATACTAAAAAGTGCAGTGAGATAAACCCACTGCACTTTTTTAATTTTGTATTGTAGCGCTAAAAATTACTAAATAACAACAACAATGCCGCAGATGCTGTAGCACCATCAGGTCCGCAGTATGTTCCTATTTGTTTTTTGTTCCAACCATAACCTAAATAAATGCATCCGTCGGTATAACTGCCTACTTGTATCTTATTCCAACCATAACCCTTATAAACAATACCATCCCTGCAACTTCCTATAAAATTTCGGTTCCAGCCATAGCCGGAATAAACAGAATTATCTTCATAACAGCCGACATATTTTTGACTTAATCCATATCCGCTGTAGATAGTTCCGTTTTCGCAAGAACCTACGAATTCTTTGTTCCATCCATAGCCTTTGTATATATTAGTTTTCATTGAATCAATATATTAAGCATTTTTCTTTTGTTCTTTTTTCTCTTTTATTGAACGTTTGTAAAACTGTATACGTGCTTTCAAGAACCAAAATTGGTCTTTTAAAAGACCAGACCAAATCGAATCACTTGAGCCACCAGCACTATCCCAGCCTTCCTTTGCTCCATCTGCCATAGCTTTTAAGGTATCATGATTTGAATAAAAAGAATCTCTGGAATATTTCAATGGATCATCCGAGCCGGTACACCAAACATAGTTGTAAACATATCTAGGGAATTTGTCTGCTTTTACAGTGAAAATTGCAGCGGCTATTCCGAGCGGAGCACCCCAAATCAATGTGATCAGTGTATAGAATATGAATACAATTATTGAATGAAACACTGTGTATCCTTTTTTATGACAAGCCTCCAGTTCACAATCTTCATCACATACGCCTAACAAAATATCTGCCATTTCAAGATCGTCTTTATATCTGTCAAGAGTTAATAAAGATTTTGCCTTATTGCAATAGTTTCGCACATCATTAATATCCTCTAGCGAAACAAATCCTGGCGTAGTTTCACATCCTGGATCTTGAAAATCATCTGGTACATCAACAACATATAGACGAGCTTTATCAACATAAAGTTTGCCGAGCAAATTCTGCAATTCAATTTTCTCATCTGCCATATCTATGTATTCGGTACATTTGGCGATAGCACTTTCTATACCTTCTAAGTCGTAAAGGCTTCTAACAACACAATCCATTGCTTCAACATTCGTGGGCGAAATTTCCAAAGCTTTTTGAGCATATTTTATCGCTACATCAGACTGCTCGTTTTCGCCATAGCACCAAGCTAATTCAATATATCCCTGAACAAATTCGGGATTAATCGCAATAGCTTGTTCAAATCCTTTAACAGCTAAAGCAGAATCGCCCCATTCTTTTTTTGCGTGCGCATATGCAAACCATGCAGCTTCATTGGACATGTTTGCATCGACTAATTTTTGCGCAATATCCATAGCTTCTGCTGTTCTGCCTTTGCCAATCAAGTCAAATACTTGATCGTACATTTCTTCAAATTGTTTTTCCATCGTTTTATCCTCCTTATTTCAATGCATAATGCATTATTTACAGTGACTTTGACCCATAAGATTTTGAGCCATTTTCATCAGGATTTATTTGAGCACTTACGTATTCCATTCCTTGATTTACGCCTTCTAAGCATTTTTCAATTGCAACGGCTGTATTGATATAATTATCCATAGCCTGTAAATAGAGATTCGCTACATCACCTTGCCAATTGCCTGCAATGAAATCGCGCTCTTTTTTTAAATCCTTAATTGTATCGAGAATTGTAAAATTATACATAAATCAAATTCTCCTATATCCGAACAATGTTGATTTAAAATGTTTTAATTCTTCAGTAGCTTTTTCACAGCCTTTTTCAGATGCCTTTTTGTACCAATTAACAGCTTCAGCTAGATTCTTTTGCCTTGCAGCAGTTCCTGTTTCACAAACTTTTCCTGCTTTATATGCGGACTCTGCATCTCCCAATTCAAAACACTTAACATAATAATCAAACGCTCTGTCCATATTGTTTATTGACTCGAAATAATCGCCGAGCTTTTGATATGCAGCCGTATACCCTTTTGCTCCGGCACCTTCAAAATACAAAATGCATCGATTACTGCTGATACTCGATGTCGGGTCAAGAGCAATACACCCCAATTGATATTTTGCATAAGCATTTGAGTATTCAATTAAGTCATAGTATTTTGCGGCTTTTTCTAAATTTTGGGGAACTCCATTACCGTAAAAGTAACAATCGGCAACATATGAAATATCAAGCTCTGAAGCTTCTTTATTCTCAATAAGAATCTCATAACATTTTATTGCTTTACTTATATCTTTTTCACATTGAAGACCGTCTTTATAAATTTGTGCCAATGTAGAACCATTGATAAGGATATCGTTTTCCAAAAACGATTTTTCGAGTTCAATTCTGGCTAAAAAATAATTTTCTTGTTCAAAATAAATCTGTCCTAAAAATGCGCAAGCCTGCCAAATTTCTTCATCTTTAGCATTCTTAAAATAGTTTAAAGCAGTATAATAATCCTTATTAACGCCTTCGCCAAAATAATACATCAAGCCTAAAAAATATGCGGCTCTTGCGTTTCCTTGGTTATATGCCAAAGTTAAATAATATTTTGCCTTTTCTAAATCAGTTTCCAATTTGAACTCGTCTGATATGTAATAGTCCTTACCCAACCAAAATTGTGCAGAATCACATCCAAGACTTGCAGATTCAAAGCAATATTGAAATGCTCTTTCTGTGTTTTGCTCAATACCTTCACCATAAAAATATGCTGAAGCAACTCGGAATTTTGCATAAGGCATATTGTATTTATCTGCAGCAATAATCAAATATTCAAAGCCTTTTTTATAATCCGAATTATCGATCGAAAAATACAGGCTACCAAGGTTCTCATAAACCTCGCCTTTATCAATATCGTCGCAATTTAAACACTGCTGCCAATAATATAATGCTTTTTGATCATCAAAAGTATAGTAATTGGCTAAAAATTTCAAAGCCTTGCCATAGTTTAATGATGCTGCTTTTTCAATAAGCGATATGCCAAAGCTATTGTTTTCAGATAAAATTGCATATCCGCAATTAAACATACAAGAAGCAATATTTTTCTGTACACCGATAAAGCTTAGCAATAAACCAACGCTTTTTTCGATATCGTTACACTGATTATAATTTTTACATAACCAATCAGATAACTTTATTATGCTGTTGTTATCGTTGGAAATTAAATAATCATTAATATATATGTCTATTTGTTTATCTATAGTTGTCTCCATATTCTCACCCCCGATTACTTTGCCTCTTTATAATATTTCATTGTATCTACAAAGGCTCTGTTTGTAATCTGCACATTTTCTTTGAGAACCTCAACGGTCTTTTGCATTTGCACGCATTGTTGTGCTATATCGTCTAACTGCCTTTGACTTTTGTCCAAATTATTAAATTTATTTTCGCAGTGCCTTTTACGATTATTCAAATCGTTCATCTGCTCATTGCTGTCCTCGGGAGCATATCTTTTGACCTCTTGAATTCTGTCGTTGGCTTCTGCAGCCATTTGCTCACATTCTTCTTTACGCTCCAAAATGACAGAATACATTTCATAACCTTCAGCACGAATATCCTCAATTACTTTTATAATATCATTTATATATTTGGTCATATTTGAAGGGTGTGAATCAAAAAGCGAAATATCGCTGATAACCTCATTGTTCATATAGCATCCATGAGACTCGTTTTATAATCGCTTAATGCTTTATGTATTTCTCGTAAATCGGCAATTATTTTTGACATAGTTCTGTCAGCTGCATTAAAATCGCTTTGAAATTCATCATACGCCTTATCCTTAAAAGTTTCGTGTAATGCAATAAAATTGTTTTGTATTTTTTGATTTTCACTTTCCATAGTTTCTGCCGCTGTCTTTAACAATTCGCACAAATCATTTGCTGTTTCGAAATCGAATTTATTACCCATTACAAAATCTCCTTAATAATCAAAATCTAATAGAATTTCTAACTTCGTCAAGTTTGTTTGCTTTTTTCTCAATTTGATTTGCAAGCTGATGATAAGCATCAACCTGTCTCAAAAAATCATTGCAATCCGTATTTAATTTTGCAATGCAGCTTTTACATTTATCATCAAGTTCTGATTCATAAAAAGCTAATGAACCTTGAGTAGCACGAATCAATTGCGTCATATTTGCCGCATATTCATTTACAGATTTGGCATAAGCTCTCATATCCTCAGAATTTCTGTCAATAAAATTAGCCATTTTCTTCCTCCATGTTTTCATTGAATTTTTGAATAAACAACTCGTCGGGCATAAGATACGGTCTTATAGTTTTCGGAGTTTTACTGCCGTTATAAAAGACAGCTGTCTTATCGTCGGCTTTCGTAATAAAACTTGAAGAACCAAACAAATCATATGAATCATCGGTCGACATTTGCAGTCCGATACGATATTCATAATCATCCAATTTTATTATTCCGGTTTTTTTCATACCCTTCAGCGTATTATAAACGGATATGTTGTATCTGTTATTCTCCGGCCCGTATTCGGCAAGTTGCTTTAAAATTGTTTTATAATCTTCAAAGTTCAGTTTTTCGCCTATTTTGGTAATTGTTTTTGATTCCGAGCTGCTGTTGATTTGCGTCAAAGCATTTCGCATAGCTGCTAACGGGTCAAACTCCGCCGAAGATGCAGTTTTTGCTTCTTGTCTTTCTTCCGTCTCTTGCTCATTGAGGAAAATTAGATTTTTCAGTTTGTTTAAGCCATACCAAATATAAACCGTTTTTCCGTTTACTGATGGCTTTAGCTTTTTCAGCGACTTTAAGCAAGAAGCGACCTCATCAAATCCGTAATTTATACGCAATCTGTTTGATTGTATTTGTTTAATTTCAGAATAAAGTCTGATATTATCAGCATTTTCCGTATCCAAAACAGATATGACAACTTTATTGGAATTATCCATAAGCAAACCGAGTAAAATATGAAAAATTATCGATTCGCGAAGGTCATCATTTTCTCCAATCAGCAAAAGGTTATTGCCGGCTTCTTCGTCGAGCTCTATTATAAAACTATCTTCCAAAGTGGTCGGAGCACCCGGAAATAATGTAAGCAATTCGAACTCTGTAAATTTCGAATTTTCAATAAATTTTGAGATCGGGTGTCTTTCTTTTTCCGTAACAACATAGCGATTATTGCTTTTGCAAATAATTTCCTCGCGTTTAATATAATCGTCATTTATACGGTTGTTAATATTGTCAACAATCGATATTCTGGTTTCATCGGAAATAAAAAGGACATTAAGCTTTTTAAATTCAAACGCACTACCGCTTTCGGTCCTTTCAATAACTGCTTTTTTATATACAACTTGTCCTTTGTGCAAATTCTTTATATCTTCCAAATTAAAATCTGCATTCAACGACAAAGACAGCGTTTCTCTTATTTCCGAAATATCTTCATGTTTCATTGAAAGTCTGCATCCGATTTGATTTCTTGCAGCTTCTGTTAGACCGTTTAAGCCCGCTGCAATTGTTTGCGAACAAAAAAGAAAGGACATACCCATTGCACGCATTTCTCTTAAAAGGTTTTCAAGAATTGTTTTGTAATTTTTCTCACCGTTGTAATTTTGTATCGCCTGCGTCAAATTGTGGAATTCATCAATTACAATAAGGATTCTCGACATTGAATGTTTGCCGAACAGCTTTCTGTATGCTTCTAAATCCTTTGTATTGTTTTGAACAAACAAATTTTTTCTGCGATTATATTCTTTTTGAATTAAATCAATCAGGCTGAGTGAAAAATCTTCCGAATTATCTTGTCCTATAACAGTTATGTGGGGTGGTTTATTGACTACATAGCAGCCGAATTCAACCGCCTTATAGTCTATCGCCCAAATTTCAACATCATTCGGATGATAGTTAAGCATCGTCTGTTCAATTATAGTGTGTAACAAAACAGATTTACCGGAACCTGTGGAGCCGGAAAGCAATGCGTGAGGCGGTGCTTCTCCTCCGATTTCCAAATTTACGATTTCCTTGTTCTCATCAAAAGCGAAAGGTATAACGAGCTTGTTTGTTGAATCCATTAAAAAGTAATCAAACGACTCTAAATCATAGAAACTGTCAAAACGTGTATCGATATTTTCTACTTGATTCATCTTATCTTCTATTTCTTTTATACCTTCGCTTGAAATACAGGAGTTTATATCTATTTCAAATTTTGAATCGCCGTAAATTATATACGGCTGTCCATTCACAAACTCGATAATTACAGTATTTCCGTTTGAATTTTCGGCAACTGCGAAATCACTTTTTTCCGTAAGAAAGACAGTTGATATACCGGTGTTAACAGAATTTTCAATTATTTTCTCTAATTGTTTTAAAGAGCTTCCGTATCCAAAGTCATCAACGTCACAAAACGAAACAACCGAAATCGGTATTTTATTTTCATTTCTTTTGTTATATTCAAAAACAGAAGAATTTATTCCTTTTAATTTTGCAACATTTTCCGTCGCTGTCTTTTCCAATTCATTTATTAAATCAGAAATATCGGAATCGCTTTTAAATATTTTTTTACCGAAAAACTTGTTTTCACTGATAAGTCCAATCAATTCGCCGTAACTTAATCCACTCTTATTTTTATCGGCGCATTTAAACAGCACATTCCCCTTATCGTTTTTATAAGCAATATTAAATATTATCGACTGTAAAAGAGATTCTGCAGCTAAACGAGACGATGCATCCGTTTTAATAAGAACTGAAAACGATTCTTCTGTTCCGAATTCAATAGGCAAAGAAATTTTACCTTTTATTGTAAGCTTATTCATCAACGAGTTCGAAAGCTCACTCAAAATACTGTCATTTATCTTATAATCCGCAAACATAAAAGATTCGGCACTGTTTAAAGTGAAATCTTTAAAAATCTTCTCCGCCATTAAATTTAAACTTTCTTTAAGTGTTGCTTGGTTAAAAAATGAATTTCTGACTTTTAAATATGATTTCGATATTTCATCGAATTTTTTAATTTTTAATAATGCATTATTTAGATTAGTCATGTCAATCGTCCTATTTAAAGTTAAAATTATAGTAATAAAATTATTTTATTAAATTAGGCGAATAATTTCTATACTCTAAAAGCATACACTTCTATTTATTTTATGCTTTCTTTTGAATACTCCGATTTATTAATGAAAAAAATACATAATTCTCATTTCGTTATGCTGATTAGAGGCGGTGTGAACGCCAAGTCTGCAATCCTTATCAGACTTAGGCTGAGCGTTCTTTGAAAATTTATTAGGGACAAAGGATTTTGGATTATTGAATTTTGTATTTGCATTTACTGGTGTTGAGTCGAGAGTGATAAATGAGGCATCAACCACACCTGCTTCAGCAAGCTTGACTACACTTTTTGTTTCTAATATCAATTAAAGAGAGTAGCTCATCGGCAGCAGAAGAAGCAAGTTCATAGTTTTCGTTTTTGACTGCATTTTTAAAATCAGCAAAGTTATTTTGAATTTCATCTTCAACTTCAACAAGCGCTACGTTTGACATTGGATCAGAATAGCGAACTGTTTCGTGAACTTTTTTGCAATCGCTTTCAATTCAGTAGTCTTTGCAGTATTCATTAGATACTCGGTGTCCACTGTAAAAGATTTTTAAGCATTGAAAGCAGAAATTGTATTTCATCACTTACAATTTGTATTTCCTTGGCTAATGTCTGATTATCCATCTTTTATTTCCTCCAAATCATCAAAACATAACATAATCCACATTATGTTGTGCATAGAGCAATAAAAAAGCCTGCCACATAATTGACAGACTAAAAAAGAACATAGAAAATTAAGCCTTTTCAAATTTGCCAAAAAAGATAAGCAGAAAGGGCTTTGTTGTCATGTTCAATTTTCGACAAATTTCAGTTTTTCATGCTTTTCGCAAGCAAAGTGCTTTACAATCTGTCCTTGTTATGATATAATTTGATATGTAAAATTAGGTTAATGTATCAGTTATGGAATTCAATACAACATAATGTGGATTATGTTATTCGCCGCCGATTTTGGCGGATTTTTTATTTTTATGTTAAATAATCAAGTGCATATTTTCCATTCTTTTGCGGTGCTCCGTGCCGGTTGAAATTATATAAATTCGAGTTGTGTTGATACTGCTGTGACCAAGAATGTCGGCAAGCTTCGCAATATCTTTTTCAATGCCGTAAAATGTGCGTGCGAACAGGTGGCGTAATTATGCGGAAATACCTTTTGCGGATTGACATTTGCATCTTTGCACAAAGTTTTCATCTCTCGCCAAATATTCGTGCGGTTTATGTGTTTACCGCTTTTCGTTACAAAAATCATACTGCTTTTTATTCCTTGCTCTGCTGCATAGCGGAGCAATTTTTGTTTCAGTTCTTTCACGATAAAAATCGAGCGTGTTTTTGCCTTGCAGTTTACGATTGCCTCGCCACACTTTACCGCCTCAACCGTGATATATTGCAACTCGCTGACACGAATACCTGTGGCACATATCGTTTGAATAATTAAATTCAATCGTTCGTTCTTCTTTTGCTTTGCCGCTTGGCACAGTCGCTTGTATTCTGCTCTTGTCAGTTCTTTTTCTTCCGAGCGAAATACTTGCTGTTGAAGTTTTAGCGATTTAACTCTCAAGTCAAACCAATTCAAAAATGCAAACAGGCTGTTGATACTTGCAAGCATTGAGTTCACACTGCGAACAGCATATTTTTCCTGTAAATGATTTTTGTAGGCGATAACAATTTCTTTTGTAATGACCTCGTCTTGCGCATAAACCGAAAAGGCTTTTACATCACGAATATATTTTTCAATCGTTGCCGTGCTTTTCTCTTGCAGTTCTAAATTTTTTCTAAAACCATCAATGATATCTGCCGTTAAAATTCGTTCTTCCATTGTAGTTACCTCCGAGTAAATGGTATTTGTATTGTACCCGAAAAGTATGAAAACAAAATTGTCACCCTAAAAGGTTGTGATATGTTACCTTGAACAGAGCGACATTGCAAGTACGATTTTCTATATTCACCTTTGCATTTTTGATGGATAAACAATATAAAAGATGAGGTTTGCCTTATAAATGGGGCGAACCTCTTTTTGCGTGAAAATAATTTGTAAATTTTTTTTGAAAACACATCAACAAAACTTGAATTTTTCTCCGTATTATAGAGGGGTATTTTTTTCTAAGGTGAAATTAAATGTAAACAAGGTGTAAAGAATTTTGCAAAACACCCGAACAAAATGAGGATTTTTCTCTGTATAGTAGAGGGAGTTTTTTGAACGGTGTTTTTCTTTTTGGTTTTCACTTTATAAAAATATTCTCTCGAATAATTTGGAAGGAGGTTTTCGTATGCGTAAGAATTGCAGCGGGCAATTTTTTCTTTTGCCGAACAGGATTTTTGATGAACGGTTATCGCCCAACGAGTTAATTGTTTATTCTTTTCTCGTTCGGGCAAAGGACTCGGCGGGGCAAAGTTTTTGGTCGGTGCCTATGATTGCGAAAAGCTGTTCGATGTGTGCATCCACTTGCAGAAAAGTTTTGCATTCGCTTGAAAGCGGTGGGTACATAACGATCTCGAAGCGGTTTATCGGCAGCGAGCAAAAGAGCAATCTATACACGGTCAACAAGATTTAGTGCACCGTGCTTTATGGTTTATCGGCAAAGAATATGAAAGGCTTTGATTTTGAAATTTTATGATTTTTGAAACGAAAATTGATGGCTTTTGAGTGGGTTTTGAGGCGGGTTTCAAGCCGTCGATTTTAAAGCAGGATAAAGGGGTATGATTTTCGGGCATTGAAATGCCCGAAAACGCCGTCGTGCAAGGCCCGTCGGCTTTTCGATTCGTAATACTTTTGCGTATGATTCCAAATTCGTATGCAGTAAAGGCTGTTTTTTGCAGAAAATCAAGGCTTTTGCGTATTCACTTGAGTGTTGCCGTATGATAAACCTATTTATGAAAAATCAGGCAACGCTGTGAGCAAAAATTGACGAGTTCGATCAAAAATAGAGTAACTCGTCAGACTAAAACTAAAAACGGCTTACAGGCGATTTGTGAGAGCCTGTGAGCAAAGAAACGGAGGTGATAAAGTGTATAAAAACTTTGATGAAATGCCCGTAATGCTTTCAGTCAATCAAGCGGCAGAGGTGCTTGGCATATCTAATGTCAGCTTGTATAAGCTAATTGAAAAAGATAAATCGTTCCCCATTGTTCAGTTAGGCAGAAGAAAATCCATTCCAAAAGAACAACTCAAGGAATGGATTGATGAAAAATCTAAAAGATAATTATCTGGCTATTGAAAAACGCTTGTGGTAATGTTTGAGTTGCCAAAAGCAGAAAGGAGGCTATAGAATGGCAAGAAGAACAAAAGGCGAAGGAACACTTCGCAAAAGAAAAGACGGAAGATGGGAAGGTTGGTTTAACATCGGTAAAGACGAAAACGGCAAGACAAAACGAAAAAGCGTTACCGCAAAAACCAAATCCGAATGTCAAGAAAAGCTAAACAAAGCCAAAGAAGAATATCTGAAAGAACAGTCTGTGTTATCTTCTCATACTTACTTGACCGATTCTGATCCCACGCTTAATGAATGGTACGAAATATGAATAAACACATTTTGCAAAAATGTGATCAAGGACTATACCGTAAACGGTTACGAGCAAAGGTTCAAAACCAATATCTTACCTGCGTTGGGTGATATGAAATTAAGCGAGCTATCCACCGTGAATTGTCAACAGTTCTTGGTGGGATTATTCAGTGACGGCAGGCAACGAGGCAGAGAGGAACACGGTAACGGATTTGCATATTATTCTGTAAAAGGAATAGAGAGAACACTCAGTTCTTGCCTACAAAAAGCGGTGGATGAAGATTTAATTCCAAAGAATCCCATATCAAAAGTGAAGTTGCCGAACTGCACAAAGCCTGAAATGAAAACGCTGAAGAAAGAAGAATTAACAGCTTTTCTTGAAGAAACCAAGCGTTCGGGTTGCTATGAATTCTACTATCTTGAACTGACAGCAGGAATGAGATTAGGTGAAATCTGTGCTTTGGAATGGAATGATTTAAGCCTTGAAAACAAAACGATAACGGTAAACAAGGCGGTACAAAAAATCAAAGGCGAGATAAAAATCAACACGCCGAAAACAAAAAGTTCTATCAGAACAATAAGATTATGTGATGAGTGCATTAGGCTATTAAGTGAGTTAAAAGCAAATCAAATACCGAAATCGAAATACATATTCCCGTCATCTGTAACAGGAGAGATACGAGATACTTCAGCAGTCACAAGAAGATTACACAGAATACAAGACAGAGCAGGCGTGCCTAGAATACGCTTCCACGACTTACGACACAGCTTTGCCACCTTATCCCTTGAACAAGGAATGGACATTAAAACCGTATCGCACATGCTTGGTCACACAGACGCAGGATTTACAATGAACACCTATATGCATGTAACGGATTCCATGCAAGAAAATGTTGCAAACACAATGGGTAATTTACTCGGCGAAAATGTGGCAAATTCATAAATGGTCAATAGATGGTCTTGAGTTAAAAATCGAATGAACGAACAAAATCTCACTCCGTAAAAAGAGTGAGATTTTTTGTTACATATTGAGTTTTGAAATTCTTTTCTAAAAAAGAAAGAACCTGCGAAAACGCCGTGTTTACGCAGGTTTTGGAGCTGATAGTCGGACTCGAACCGACGACCTGCGCATTACGAATGCGCTGCTCTACCAACTGAGCCATATCAGCATAACGTGCTGCGTTGCAGCACGGCTAAGATTATACTATATTTCGCGGAGAAAATCAAGAGAAAAATCGCAACTCCTGCGCAAAAGCAAAACCGCACTGCCGGTCCTACAAAATCTCCAGCAACTTGGAAAAAACGAATTTCACAGCAGACTCGCGTACCCGGTTGCGACCCAAATTGCCAAATTGGCAAGTATAGGTCTGCACTTGATCCTGTACACAAAAGCCAAAACAGACCATGCCCACCGGCTTTTTGGTCGTACCACCGCCGGGACCGGCAATACCGGTGATGCCAACGCCCACATCGCTCTCCGCCGTCCTGGCCGCGCCCCGTGCCATTTGCGACGCCACCTGCTCGCTGACTACGCCATAATTCAAGATCGTGTCCGCCTCCACGCCCAAAAAACGAATTTTCGCCGCATTGGCATAGGTTACAAAGCTGGCATTCAGCACCTTGGACGCATTGGCCACATTAACCAGCGTGCCGCAGCACAGCCCGCCGGTGCAAGACTCTGCAAACGAAACGGTGTACCCCAAGTGGATCAGCCGATCCACCACCTGTTCTTCCAACGCCATTTCATCACCTCTTGTTCAATCTGTAATTAGTATAGTCCTTTTGCAAAAAAAATGCAACCATTCGCAAAAAAGGCTTGCAATATAGCGCATTTTATGGTATAGTGTTTAAGCAATCGGGGTGTGGCGCAGTTGGTAGCGCACTAGACTGGGGGTCTAGGGGCCGCAAGTTCAAGTCTTGTCACTCCGACCATAAGGACAGCTTTTCGGCTGTCCTTTTTTTATTTTTGACTTAGTTAAGCCAAATTTCCGCTTACACAAAAAGTAAGAGAAAACAGAAAGCTTTTGGCGTTGCAGTACTTTTTGTTGCAAAATACAGAAAAAGCAGGCCATTGCCGTACCGGTCGTGGTGGTAGGCCGTCTCTGCCTTTTGCTCATCGGACAGCGTGATTGCCATACCCCGCAGCGTGTCCAAAACTTCTTGTGCATACTCGTCACGCACCGTGTGTTCCGGGGTGCTGTCCAGCAATTTTGCAAAGAAGTCCTTGATCTTTTCGATAACGGACTTCTTTTCTTTTTGGGTCAGATCGGCATCTTCCGCCAGCCACTTGGCGAACTTCTCGCCGCCCTCCTGCGTGCTGGCTTCACCACTGATGAAGTCAAAGATCATCTCGCTGACTGCGTCTTCTTTGCCTTAGAACCATTATACAGTCTTACCGCCACGGCTGTCAACGCTCGGCGCAAGCGGATCCGTCTTATGTACCAAATAGCGAACAATAAATTATAGTACCAACGAACGCCGCGCAATCGGTTAGCCGTTGAAATGGGTTCGAATCCGAGTTTGCTAATAAAAGGATGGATCTGAACCCTCCTTGCGTATAGCTATCAATGCAAAAAGAGCAAGTCCGAAGACTTGCTCTTTTATAGATTCTGTAATTCCGGGAATTACTCCTTGATAGCGGTAACAACGCCGGAACCAACGGTACGGCCGCCCTCACGGATAGCGAAGCGCAGACCCTCTTCAATAGCGATGGGGGTGATCAGCTTAACATCCATGTTTACGTTATCGCCAGGCATGCACATCTCAGTGCCCTCGGGCAGAGTGATCACGCCGGTAACATCGGTGGTTCTGAAATAGAACTGCGGACGATAGTTGTTGAAGAAGGGAGTATGACGACCGCCCTCTTCCTTGGTCAGTACGTACACCTGACCGGTGAACTCAGTGTGGGGATGAATGGAACCGGGCTTAGCCAGAACCTGACCACGCTCGATGTCGGATCTCTGAACACCACGCAGCAGGCAGCCGATGTTGTCGCCGGCCTCAGCATAGTCCAGAATCTTACGGAACATCTCAATACCGGTGCAAACGGTCTTGGAGCTCTCGTCCTTCAGACCAACGATCTCAACTTCCTCGCCGGTCTTCAGCTGGCCTCTCTCCACACGGCCGGTAGCAACGGTACCACGACCGGTGATGGTGAACACATCCTCTACGGGCATCAGGAAAGGCAGATCAGCCTTACGGTCCGGAGTGGGGATATAATCGTCAACAGCGTCCATCAGCTCCTGGATGCAAGCGCAAGCAGGATCGTCGTTGGAAGATGCTTCCAGAGCCTTCAGTGCGGAACCCTTGATGATGGGGCAATCCTCATCAAAGCCATACTCAGCCAGGGTCTCACGAACTTCCATCTCAACCAGCTCGAGCAGCTCAGGATCGTCTACTTGGTCGGTCTTGTTCAGGAAAACGATGATTGCGGGCACGCCTACCTGACGAGCCAGCAGCAGATGCTCCTTGGTCTGTGCCATGGGGCCATCGGTAGCAGCGATAACCAGGATAGCGCCATCCATCTGCGCAGCACCGGTGATCATGTTCTTAATGTAGTCAGCATGGCCGGGGCAGTCCACGTGTGCATAGTGGCGCTTGTCGGTCTCATACTCAACGTGAGCGGTGTTGATTGTGATACCACGCTCTCTCTCTTCCGGAGCCTTATCGATATCTGCATAGTCCTCGAACTTTGCATAGCCCTTGTTTGCAAGGTACTTGGTGATAGCTGCGGTCAGAGTGGTCTTACCATGGTCAACATGGCCGATCGTACCAATGTTAACATGGGGTTTGGTTCTGTTAAAATGTTCTTTTGCCATTGGAATTTCCTCCTTAAGAATTTACAATAGTCAATTGTCATTGCTATTCTATCAAAATCGAATAAAAATAGCAAGCATTTTTTATTGATTTATCGAATTATCAGTCTTTTTTGGCGCGCTCGCTGATAATGCTCTCAGAAATGGACTTGGGAACAGGCTCATAGCCGTCCGGCTCCATGGTGTACTGGCCACGGCCCTGGGTCTTGGAACGCAGGTCGTTTACATAGCCAAACATCTCAGACAGCGGTACGCGAGCATTGATCTGCTTTGCGCCGTTGCGGTCCTCCATACCCTGGATCTGGCCACGGCGGGAGTTCAGGTCGCCGATTACATCGCCCATGTATTCCTCAGGAACGATAACAACAACCTTCATCATGGGCTCCAGAATGATGGGACCGGCCTTCTTGGCAGCGTCCTTAAATGCCATAGAACCGGCGATCTTAAAGGCCATCTCAGAGGAGTCAACCTCGTGGTAAGAACCATCGTACAGTTCTACGCGAACATCTACCACATTGTAGCCTGCCAAAATACCGCTCTTCATAGCGCCCTGGATACCGGCGTCTACCGCAGGGATATACTCCTTGGGGATGGAACCGCCGACGATCTGGTTCACGAATTCGTAGCCCTTGCCGATACCGGTCTCCGGATCAATGTTGGGCATAATGCGGATCTTACAGTGACCATACTGGCCGCTACCACCGGACTGACGCTTATACTTGGTATCGGAAGCCGCTTCCTTGGTGATGGTCTCTTTGTAAGCCACCTGGGGAGCGCCAACATTGGCCTCTACCTTGAACTCACGCATCAGACGGTCAACGATGATCTCCAAGTGCAACTCGCCCATGCCGGCGATGATGGTCTGACCTGTCTCTTCATCGGTGTAAGCCTTAAAGGTGGGGTCCTCTTCTGCCAACTTAGCAAGACCCAGGCCCATCTTTTCCTGACCGGCCTTGGTCTTAGGCTCAATGGCAACACGGATCACGGGATCCGGGAAGTTCATGGACTCCAGAATAATGGGATGATCCTCGTCACACAGGGTATCACCGGTGGTGGTGTTCTTCAGACCTACGGCAGCAGCGATATCGCCGGCGTAGCAGGTGGGAATATCCTCACGGTGATTGGAGTGCATTTGCAGAATACGACCCATTCTCTCCTTATGACCCTTTACAGAGTTGTAGCAGGGAGAGCCTGCGTCAATGGTACCGGAATATACACGGAAGAAGCAGATCTTACCAACGAAGGGGTCGGTAGCGATCTTGAACGCCAGAGCAGCAAAAGGCTCTGTGTCGGAAGAGTGACGATACTCCTCCTCGTCCGTGTCCGGATTTACGCCCTTAATGGACTCAACATCCGTGGGGGCGGGCATATAATCTACGATTGCGTCCAGCAGGGGCTGTACACCCTTGTTACGGTAGGAAGTACCGCAGGTGATGGGCACCATCTTGTTGGCAATGGTAGATTTTCTGATGGTCTTTTTGATCTCGTCAACAGTCAGCTCTTCACCGGCGAAATACTTCTCCATCAGCGCGTCGTCCATCTCGGCGACATGCTCGATGAGCTGCTCGCGGTACTTCTGCGCCAATTCCATCATATCCTCAGGAATGGGCTCACGGCGAACATCATTACCCAGATCGTCATAATAGATCTCGGCGTCCATATTCACCAGGTCCACAATCCCGCGGAAAGTGTCCTCCGCGCCGATGGGCAACTGAATGGGCAGAGCATTGCACTTGAAACGGTCATTGACCATATCCAGTACATTGTAGAAATCTGCGCCCATAATGTCCATCTTATTGACATAGATCATTCTCGGTACATGGTACTCGTCAGCCTGACGCCATACGGTCTCAGACTGGGGCTCAACGCCACCCTTGGCGCACAGAACGGTAACGGAACCGTCCAACACACGCAGGGAACGCTGCACCTCTACGGTGAAGTCCACATGCCCGGGGGTATCGATGATATTGATTCTGTGCTTCTTCCAGAAGCAAGTGGTAGCAGCGGAAGTAATGGTGATACCGCGCTCCTGCTCCTGCGCCATCCAGTCCATGGTTGCTGTACCATCGTGGGTCTCACCGATCTTATGGTTAATACCCGTGTAATACAGGATACGCTCGGTGGTGGTGGTTTTACCAGCATCAATATGCGCCATGATACCAATATTTCTTGTCATTTCAAGAGATACTTTTCTCGGCATAATATCCTCCTAACAAACTGAATGGCTTAATATCTGAAATGAGCAAACGCCTTGTTTGCCTCAGCCATCTTATGGGTATCGTCGCACTTTTTGGCAGCGCCGCCGGTCTTATTGGTAGCATCCATAATCTCGGCTGCCAGGCGCTCCTTCATGGTTCTCTCAGAACGCTGACGCGCATAGAGAGTGATCCAGCGCAGACCCAGGGTCTGGCGCCGTTCCGGACGAACCTCAAGCGGTACCTGGTAGGTCGCACCGCCTACACGGCGAGCCTTAACCTCCAGTACGGGCATAACATTCTCCATGGCAGCTTCAAAAGTTTCCAGGGGATCATTACCCGTCTTTTCTTTGATGATGTCGAAAGCGTCGTACACGATCTTCTGTGCGACACCTTTTTTACCATCGTACATAACGTTGTTGATCAGGCGTGTAACAAGCTTAGAGTTGTACAGCGGATCAGGCAGAACGTCACGCTTAGCGATCTGGCCTCTTCTTGGCATCTTCGCTTCCCTCCTTCATTATCATTGATGAGTTCATAGGTACTCGAGTTTTCCCGTGGAGCCAACAAAAAGGTCATACACTGTATAGCAATATAAAGTATATAAACTTTTGCCGGATTTCCAAACAAGAAGATCAAACTCAGCCGGGCTGAGCTTGGTGGATCCTTAACGGATCGGCGCTGCTCTTATTTCTTAGCAGCCTTCGGTCTCTTGGCGCCGTACTTAGAGCGGCCCTGCATTCTGCCGTTCACGCCCTGGGTATCAAGAGTACCGCGAATGATGTGGTAACGCACACCGGGAAGGTCCTTTACACGGCCGCCGCGGATCATAACTACAGAGTGCTCCTGCAGGTTGTGACCTACGCCGGGAATGTAAGCGGACACTTCAATGCCGTTAGACAGACGCACTCTGGCAATCTTACGCAGTGCAGAGTTCGGCTTTTTCGGAGTTGCAGTCTTGACTGCGGTGCAAACGCCGCGCTTCTGGGGAGAATTGTTATCGGTCATAACATTCTTCTTGGTGTTCAGCCCCTTCAGCAGAGCCGGTGTTTTGGACTTTTTCTCCAGCGTCTTACGACCTGTTCTTACAAGTTGGTTAAAGGTAGGCAATCGTTTATCTCCTTTCAAATTATTTTGTACGCTTTTGCGCACAAAACACAAATTTGGCAAAGCAAATTTGCATTTTCTGCTCAAAAACGCACCTACTGGGGCAGAACTTTACGGTTCTGCCCCGGTAAATGGTCAATTTTCGGCTAAATTCGATGGGATTTGGGCCGATTTAGCGCAAATCGCACACCGACAATTTAGCATTATATCACTCGGACATACTGTTTGTCAAGAGCTCTTGCAGCTGTTCCAGGTTCAAAATTTCCTCGCTGCCCTCAGCGGAGAAATAGCTGGGCACCACATCCACCTTATCAAACACCTGCATACCGGTACCGGCGGGCACCAGCTTACCGATGATTACATTTTCCTTCAGACCGATCAGCGGATCCACCTTGCCCTTGATGGCAGCATCGGTGAGCACGCGGGTGGTCTCCTGGAAGGAGGCGGCGGACAGGAAGGAGTCGGTGGCCAAGGACGCCTTGGTAATACCCATCAGGATCGGGATATAAGTGGCGTGCTTCAAAGTGGTCTCGCCCAAAGCGATCCGCTTGTCAATGGCCTCATTGGCCTCGTCTACCTGGGCCACATCCACCATAGTGCCGGACACCAGATCGGTATCGCCGGCATCGTCCACGGTGCACTTCTTAAGCATCTGACGAACGATAACCTCAATGTGCTTGTCGTTAATATCAACACCCTGGGTACGGTAAGCGAACTGTACTTCCTTAATTAGGTAGTTATAAACAGCCTCTTCGCCCAAGATAGCCAAAACATCGTGGGGGTTCACGGCGCCGAGCGTCAGCTCCTCGCCCTTCTTCACATGGGCGCCCTCAACAATGTGCTCGCACAGGCGGGCACCGTAAGGAATCAGATACTTCTTCTCTTCCCCGTCCTCGCCGGTCACAATGGCGTGACGGCTCTTCTTGATCTCCTCAAAATGAACCACACCGTCGATCTCAGACAGAATGGCCAGCTGCTTGGGTTTTCTGGCCTCGAACAGCTCCTCTACACGGGGCAGACCCTGTGTAATATCGGCGCCACCGGCAACGCCGCCGGTATGGAAGGTACGCATGGTCAGCTGTGTACCCGGCTCACCGATGGACTGGGCGGCGATGATACCCACGGCCTCACCTACCTGAACCGGCTCGTTAAAGGCCAGGTTGGCGCCGTAGCACTTGCAGCACACGCCGTGGTGGGACTTACAGGTGATCAGAGAACGGATCTTTACGGACTCGATACCGGCGTCCACAATACGCTTGGCATCTTCCTCTGTCATCATACGATCCGGCTCCATCAGCACTTCGCCGGAGTTAGGATCGATCACCGGGTCTACAACGAAACGACCGGTAAGGCGCTCCTCCAACGGCTCCAGTACACGGTTGCCGTCCATGATCTTGCTTACGATAATACCATCGTGGCAGCCGCAATCCTGGTCGCGAATGATTACATCCTGGGATACATCTACCAGACGGCGGGTCAAGTAACCGGAGTCTGCGGTACGCAGTGCGGTATCGGCCAAACCTTTACGGGCACCACGGGAGGAAATGAAGTATTCCAGAATATTCAGACCCTCACGGTAGTTGGCACGAATGGGAACCTCAATGGTCTTACCGGCGGTATTGGCGATCAAACCACGCATACCGGCCAGCTGACGCAGCTGAGAGGTACTACCACGGGCACCGGAGTCTACCATCATGTGAATGGGGTTATGGGCGCCGTCAAAGTTACTGGTCAGCTCGTGGGATACCTTGTTGGTGCAGTCCTCCCAAGCCTTGATAACGGCAGAAGAACGCTCCTCGTTGGTGATCAGACCGTAGTTGTAGTTGGTGGTAATCTCGTCCACCCGCTTCTCGGCCTCGTCCAGGTACTCCTTCTTCTTCTCCGGGATCAGGGCGTCCACAACGGCTACGGTGGTGCCGGAAATGGTGGAATACTTATAGCCCTGTGCCTTCAAAGCGTCCAGCACCTTGGATGCCACGGCCACGCCGTGCACGCGAATGCACTTCTCGACGATTTGGCCCAGCTGCTTCTTCTTTACAACAAAGCTGATCTCCGGTACAAACTCATTCTCCGGATCGGAACGATCCACAAAACCCAGGTCCTGAGGTACCGGGGCGTTAAAGATCACACGACCGATGGTCGTCTTAACCAGGTGCTCGTGCACTTCCCCGTCCACTTCCTTGGAGAAGCGGATCAGGCACTCGGAGTGCAGGCCCAAAGAGCCTTCCTGGTAGGCCATCATGGCCTCGTCCTTATCTCTGTAAATGTTATAGCGAGTATATTCGTTGCCCTGGGCGTCTTTCTCCACCGTGGGGCAGCCCGGCTCGCCGTCCTTAATCATGGTCAGGTAATAGGAACCGATCACCATATCCTGGGTAGGCACGGTCACCGGCTTACCGTCAGAGGGCTTCAGCAGGTTGTTGGCAGCCAGCATCAACATTCTGGCCTCTGCCTGCGCCTCTGCGGAAAGGGGCACGTGCACAGCCATCTGGTCGCCGTCGAAGTCTGCGTTAAATGCGGTACAAGCCAGCGGGTGCAGCTTAATTGCGCGACCCTCTACCAGCACCGGCTCAAAGGCCTGAATACCCAAACGGTGCAGGGTAGGTGCACGGTTAAGCATCACCGGGTGATCCTTAATGACCACTTCCAGAGAGTCCCAAACGGCCGGGTTGTTGGCACGCTCCACCATCTTACGGGCAGATTTAATGTTAGAGGCTACGCCGGTCTCTACCAGCCGTTTCATCACAAAGGGCTTAAACAGCTCGATAGCCATTTCCTTCGGCAGACCGCACTGGTGCATCTTCAATTCTGGGCCAACCACGATTACGGAACGGCCGGAGTAGTCAACACGCTTACCCAGCAGGTTCTGACGGAAGCGACCCTGCTTACCTTTCAGCATATCGGACAGGGACTTCAGCGGACGGTTGTTGGGACCGGTGACCGGACGGCCGCGGCGGCCGTTGTCGATCAGGGCGTCCACAGACTCCTGGAGCATACGCTTTTCGTTGCGCACGATAATATCCGGTGCGCCCAACTCCAGCAGCTTCTTCAGACGGTTGTTTCGGTTGATAACGCGGCGATACAGGTCGTTCAGATCAGAGGTGGCAAAACGGCCGCCGTCCAGCTGAACCATGGGGCGAATATCCGGGGGGATTACCGGGATGGCATCCAGGATCATCCACTCCAGCTTATTGCCGCTCTGATAGAATGCATTGACCACATCCAGGCGCTTGAGCAGACGCACACGCTTTTGACCGGTAGCAGTCTCCAGCTCCTCGGTCAGCTCATCCCGCAGGGCTTTCACATCAATGTCTTGCAGCAGCTTTTTGATGGCCTCGGCGCCCATGCCGGCCTCAAAGTCGTCCTCATAGCGCTCGCGCATTTCTGCATATTCTTTTTCGTTAAGGATCTGCATTTTCTCCAGCGGGGTGTCGCCGGGATCCGTTACGATATACAGTGCAAAGTACAGCACCTTCTCCAAATAACGGGGGCTCAGATCCAGTACCAGCCCAAGGCGGCTGGGAATGCCCTTAAAATACCAAATGTGAGACACGGGAGCCGCCAGTTCAATGTGGCCCATACGCTCACGGCGTACCTTGGCCCGGGTGATCTCTACGCCGCAGCGCTCGCAGACCTTACCCTTATAGCGTACTCTCTTATATTTGCCGCAGTGGCACTCCCAGTCCTTCATGGGGCCGAAAATGCGCTCGCAGAACAAACCGTCCCGCTCCGGCTTCAGCGTTCTGTAATTGATGGTCTCCGGCTTGGTGACCTCGCCGTAGGACCACTCCCGAATCTGCTCGGGAGACGCCAGACCGATTTTGATCGAGCTGAATTCGTTTTCTTTATTCTCCATCATGGAAGCACTCCTTTATATATAATGTAGTGTCGGAATGGCGTTTACGCGTCGGCCCCATCGTCCGAATCGTCGTCCAGGGCGTTTGCAAACAAATCTGCAAACGAATCCGCTGCGTCTGCGCCTGCTTCCTCGCCGGCTTCTTCCGCATTCTCAATGCCAAAGCCCTCGCTGCCCTCGTCAAAGTCATTGACGGTGGTGAACGCCTTGTCATCAATAGGCTGAATACCGGTGCCATCGTCCAGATCCTGCTTGAGCTCTACTTCCTCGCCGTTGGCGTCATACACACGAGTATCCAGACCCAGTGCCTGCAGCTCCTTAAACAGAACCTTGAAGGATTCCGGCGTGCCTGCCTTGGGGATATTCTCGCCCTTAACAATGGCCTCATAAGCCTTCACACGACCCACAACATCATCGGACTTCACCGTCATGATCTCTTGCAGGGTGTAAGCAGCGCCGTATGCCTCCAGTGCCCAAACTTCCATCTCACCGAAACGCTGGCCGCCGAACTGGGCTTTACCACCCAAAGGCTGCTGGGTGACCAGGCTGTAAGGACCGGTGGAACGGGCATGAATTTTATCATCTACCAGGTGATGGAGCTTCAGGTAATACATGTAGCCCACGGTCACCGGGTTATCAAACTTTTCGCCTGTACGGCCGTCGGTCAGGGTAGTCTTACCGTCCTCACGCAGGCCGGCCAATTTCAGGCACTCACGAATGTCGTCCTCATGAGCACCGTCAAATACGGGGGTCATCATCTTCCAGCCCAGTGCCATAGCGGCATAGCCCAGATGCACCTCCAGCACCTGCCCGATGTTCATACGAGAAGGTACGCCCAAGGGGTTCAATACAATATCCAACGGGCGACCGTCCGGCAGGAACGGCATATCCTCCTGGGGCAGTACCCGGGACACAACGCCCTTGTTACCGTGACGACCGGCCATCTTATCACCGGCCTGGATCTTACGCTTCTGGGCGATATAAACGCGAACCACTTTGTTCACGCCGGGGCTCATTTCATCGCTGTTGGCACGGGTGAACACCTTAACATCCACCACAATACCATACTCACCATGGGGCACACGCATGGAGGTGTCACGCACCTCGCGGGCCTTCTCACCGAAGATGGCACGCAGCAGCCGCTCCTCTGCGGTCAGCTCCGTCTCGCCCTTGGGGGTCACTTTACCCACCAAAATATCGCCGCTGTGTACCTCGGCGCCGATGCGGATAATACCGTCCGCGTCCAGATCCTTCAGCGCGTCCTCGCCCACATTGGGAATATCGCGGGTGATCTCCTCCGGACCCAGCTTGGTGTCTCTGGACTCCACCTCGTGCTCCTCAATGTGAATGGAAGTATAAACATCGTCCCGCACGATCTTCTCGTTGATCAATACGGCGTCCTCGTAGTTGTAGCCTTCCCAGGTCATAAAGCCGATCAGGGCGTTCTTACCCAGAGAAACCTCACCATTGCAGGTGGCGGGACCGTCGGCGATCACCTGGCCGTCCTCTACCTGCTGGTGCAGGGAGACGATGGGCCGCTGGTTGATACAGGTGCCCTGGTTGGAGCCGCTGAACTTTACCAACTCGTAATGGTCAATCTCACCGGAAGCGGTCTTAATATCAATGGTACGAGCGTCTACGGCGCACACGGTGCCGCCACGCTTGGCAATGACCACCACACCGGAGTCGTAAGCTGCCTTATACTCCATACCGGTACCCACCACCGGGGCCTCGGTCTTCAGCAGCGGCACAGCCTGGCGCTGCATGTTGGCGCCCATCAGTGCGCGGTTGGCGTCGTCGTTCTCCAAAAACGGAATCATAGCCGTAGCTACGGATACAACCATCTTGGGGGATACATCCATGTAATCCACCCGCTCCGGGGGCAGAGTCAGGAACTCGTCCCGATGGCGGCAGGTAACGCGGCGGTTGGTGAAGTGACCTTTCTCGTCCAGGGGCTCATTGGCCTGGGCCACAACGAACTCGTCCTCCACATCGGCGGTCATGTAGACCACCTCATCGGTGACCACACCGGTCTCTTTGTCCACCTTACGGTACGGTGCCTCAATGAAGCCGTACTCATTCAGCCGGCTATAGCAAGCCAGATAAGAGATCAGACCAATGTTGGGTCCTTCGGGAGTCTCAATGGGGCACATTCTGCCGTAATGGGTATAGTGTACATCTCGCACCTCAAACCCGGCGCGGTCACGGGACAGACCGCCGGGGCCCAGTGCGGACAGACGGCGCTTATGGGTCAGCTCCGCCAAGGGGTTGTTCTGGTCCATGAACTGGGACAACGGAGAGGAGCCGAAGAACTCACGAATGGCAGCCACCACCGGGCGAATGTTAATCAGTGCCTGGGGGGTAATGGCGTCCTCGTCGTCCTGTGCCTGCAAGGTCATACGCTCACGAATCACGCGCTCCATACGGGTAAAGCCGATACGGAACTGGTTTTGCAGCAGCTCGCCTACTGCGCGGATACGACGATTGCCCAGGTGGTCAATGTCGTCCGTGGTGCCTACACCGCAAGCCAGGTTGCAGAGATAAGACACGGTAGCAAAAATATCGTCTGTGGTAATGTGCTTGGGCACCAGGTCGTCCTGCTTAATGCGGATCTCCTCTTTCAGCGCCTCTTCATCATCGCCGCACTTTTCCAGGATCTCTGCCAGCACAGCATAGCTGACCTTTTCGCGGATACCCAGAGGGGTGCAGTCAAAGTCCACATATTTCTTGATATCGACCATGCCGTTGGACACAACTTTTACCTTGTTGCCGTCCACATCGACAAATGCAAACATAACACCTGCATCCTCGATCTCCATGGCCTTGATCTTGTCGATCTTCTCACCGGCGTCTGCCAGGAACTCACCCTGGGGAGAGATCACCGGTTCTGCCAGGATCTGGCCGTTCAGGCGGTCAGCCATACCCAGCTTTTTGTTATACTTGTAGCGACCCACGCGGGACAGATCGTACCGGTGCGGGTCAAAGAACAGGCCATCCAAGTGAGCCTGTGCCGTCTCCAAAGTGGGCGGCTCGCCGGGACGCAGGCGCTTGTACACCTCCAGGAGTGCCTCCTCCTGGTTCTTGGTGGTGTCCTTCTCAATGGTGGCCACCAGGCGCTCATCCTCACCGAAATAGTCAATGATCTCATGATCGAGACCCAGACCCAACGCACGCAGGAAAGTGGTGATAAAGATCTTGCGGTTTTTATCAATGCGCACATAGAACAGGTCGTTGGCGTCGGTCTCATACTCCAACCATGCGCCCCGGTTGGGGATCACGGTGTTGGTATACAATTCCTTACCGGTCTTGTCATGGTCCATGTGGTAATACACGCCGGGGGAACGCACCAGCTGAGACACAATGCAGCGCTCTGCACCGTTGATTACAAAGGTGCCGGCGTCCGTCATCAGCGGGAAGTCGCCCATGAAGATGATGTTCTCCTTCACCTCACCGGTCTCTTTGTTCTGCAAGCGGGCACGGACCTTCAGCGGTTTGGCGTAAGTCACATCCCTTGCCTTACACTGGGCAATGGTGTACTTGGGATCCTCGTCCATGGTGTAGTCGATAAAGTCCAGCACCAGATTGCCTGTATAATCCGTGATGGAACCAATGTCGCGGAACACCTCTTCCAAACCTTCATCCAGGAACCACTGATACGATTTCTTCTGCACTTCAATGAGGTTGGGCATTTGCATCACTTCATTGATCTTTGCAAAACTCTTTCGTGTTGTGGTGCCGAGCTGCACGTCTTTCACGTTCAACATAAAAGGGGTCACTCCAATCTTTTTTTCTCAGAAAAAAGTCGAAATCCAGCGCCGATCCGCTGCCGCGGGCCAAAGTTTTTCGCACGGCCCGGCAGGGGCGCGCATATACTCGTGCGCATAAATTTCCATTTTAATCGTGCATATAATATAGACGAACAAGCCCGGAAAGTCAACAATTATTTTTATATAAATTCCACAAAACGAAAAACTTTTTGATACACGCCACCGTGTGCTTCTTGTTTTTCGTCACTTTGCACAAGAATTTTTCAAAAAATTCTACAAATCGGAGCGCTAAAAATTGATTTCTTCTCTCCCCTTATGGTATAATAGACGGCAAGAAAATCAACTGGAGCGAACCATGAAACAAAACTGTAAGTGTATCTTTTCTCTGCTGCTGTGCGCCGCTTTGGTGTGCGCCCTGTTTGCCGGTTGCGGCGGACGGAACAAGCAGCTGGATATTATCTACCCCATCACCGGCAATATCACCAGCTTTGACCCTCAGGTGGCTGCCACCCAGGATGAATACCTGATCGCGGAGAACTGCTATGAGGGGCTGGTGCGTGTGGAGGACGACGGCACGGTCAAACCGGCTGTGGCTGCGGACTGGACGGTGAGCACCGACCAAAAGACCTACACCTTCCATCTGCGCCAGGGACTAAAGTGGCACCTGACGGACGCGGTAACCGAGCGTATGGGCAAAAACTGGGATCCGGACATTACCGCCCATGATTTTGTTTTTGCGCTTCAGCGCGCCGTATCGCCCCAAACCGCTTGTCCCCTGTACCCTGCCCTGTCCGGCATTGCCGGTGCACAGCAGGTGTACACCAAACAGAAGAGCGCCTCTGCGCTGCAAGTAAAGGCCACAGACGACTACACCTTGGTGATCACCTTACGCACCCCGGACGCCGGGTTCTTTTCTACCCTGTCCGGCGCAGCAGCCATGCCCTGCAATAAAGAATTCTTTACCGCCACCAAGGGCCGCTACGGCCTGGGCACGGAGTATTCTCTCTTTAACGGCCAATTTTATGTAAAGAATCAACTGGACACCTCTTATACCTTGAACAAAAATCAGGAATACAAGGGCGCCAACCCCACGAAGGTGGACAATATCACCCTGAATATCAAGGACGAAAACAGCAAGGTACCGGAGAAGTTGGAAAGCGGCTACTACGACGCCGCCTTTCTCACCGGCAGTGAGTACGGTGCCCTGAAAAAGAAGGACGACCTGACCGCTATCCCCTATGCCAACACCACCTGGGTGTTTTTGCTTAACACCAACCAAGGCAGCCTATCCAATGAAAAAATGCGCCGAGCCATCTGCCTGAGCCTGTCCCCGGCAGATACAAAAAGCAGCAAGTATCTGCAGGCGTCCACCGGCATTACCCCGCCCAGTACCACGGTGGACGGCGGGAATGTGACCACCGCTAAGAGCAGCCTGGTGCCTGCCAGGGATGCTGCCCGCGCCCAAACCCTGTGGAAAGCCGGGTTGGAGGAGACCGGGCTGACCACCGTAGCGCTGACCGTCATTACCACCCCGGAGATGGACGCTTACGCCAAGGCGCTGGTACAGGGGGTGCAAAGCAGCTTGGGCACCGTGACCACCTACGGCAACGGCACCGGCATTGCCTTTTCCCTAAAGATTGAAACCATGACCAAAGCGGAGATGGAGAGCCAGATGGCCGCAGGCACCTACGACATTGCCCTGTACCCTATGGAGGCCGCCAGCCAAAGCCCGGTGACCTTCCTGTCCAACCTGCTCTCCACCAACTATATGAAGCTGCAAAGCGATAAAATCGAACGGGCGCTGACAGTGGCCAAGAACGCCACGGCCGGCACGGCCACCGCCGCCTGCCGAGCCTGCGAGCAGGCGCTGATCCAAACCGGCGCCGTTCTACCGGTATTCTATGAGTCTGCCTACTATGTGATGGCCGGAGGCGTCAGCGGCGTTCAGTTTCACCCGGGCAGCGGGAGGGTCTCCTTTGTTGAAGCGAGCAGAGCATAATAAGCGGTACGCTATGGTCTTTTGGGTGCTCAGCGTGGTGTGTATGGGTGTAATCTTCTACCTGTCCTCCCGCACAGCGGACCAATCCAGCCGCGAGAGCGGCGCCGTACTGGCCTGGCTCACCCGCCTGCTGGGCGATGGTTGGCTCACAGACTTTTTGGTGCGCAAATCCGCACACTTTTTAGAATACACCGGGCTGTGCCTGCTGCTGAGCTTTGCCTGCGCAGCCACCTGGGGACGCCGGTACACCGCCGTCAGCCTACCCATTGCCAGTCTGTATGCAATCACCGACGAGGTGCACCAGCGCTTTGTGCCCGGGCGTTCCTGCCAGGCGGCAGACTGGGCCATTGACACCGCCGGTGCGGCCCTTGGACTGCTGTGTGCCGGGGTGCTGCTGTGGCTTTGGCTGCGCTATCGTACCAAAAAGCGCAACAAGAATTGACATTGCCGCCAAATCGTATATAATATAGGACATATTCTTAAAATTAAGAGCGAGGAAACAACATGAATGTATTGATTTACGACACGGAAGAACAGATCGGCATTGCAGCCGGTAACTATATGTGCGGCCAGGTGCTGGCAAAGCCCAACTCCGTACTGGGTCTGGCCACCGGCTCCACACCGCTGAAGCCCTACAACCACATGATCCGCCTGTACGAGCAGGGTGCTGTGGACTTCTCCAAAGTGACCACTTTTAACCTGGACGAATACTGCAAGCTGGATGTGGCAGACAAAAATTCCTACCACTCCTTTATGCACGAAAATCTGTTTGACCACATCAATATCCCGGAGGAGCGCATTCACTTTTTGGACGGCAACGCAGCGGACTTAGAGGCCGAGTGCAAGCAGTACGAGGAGAGCATTCGCGCTGCCGGCGGCATTGATATTCAGCTGCTGGGTATCGGCTCCAACGGCCACATTGCCTTTAACGAGCCCAGCGACTCCTTCCAGCGGTGGACCCATGTGGTGTCCCTTAAGGAGAGCACCATTCAGGACAACAGCCGCTTCTTTAACACCATTGAGGAGGTGCCCACCCAAGCACTGACCATGGGCATTGGCTCCATTATGCAGGCCAAGCGCATTCTGATCATCGCCCTGGGCGAGCACAAGGCCAAAGCCATCAAGCAGGTAATCTCCGGCAATGTGACCCCGGAATGCCCCGCCTCTGTGTTGCAGTTCCATACGGATGTAACGCTGATGCTGGATCGGGGCGCCGCTTCCCTGCTGTAACATTTTGAAATCAGGTGATCAAGTATGAATAAAGGGATCAAAGCAGCGCTGGCGCTGGGTCTGTGCTGCGTCACTGCCGCCGGGCTGTTTGGCTGCACCAAGGCTGCCCCGAAGGAGACCACCCAGCCCGCCACGGTCGCAACCCAGCCCGCTGCCACCGCGGCAGACACCACGGTGCCGGAGAGCACCACAAATGCTTTTACCGACACCACTACAAAACCGGCAGAAACCACCACCAAAAAGGCAAAAGAGGACAGCGGCAACGCCTACACCGTCAACCAGGCGCTGGACGCCCTGACCAACTACTACGGCAAGGGCTACGATGTGGACGGCACCGTGTCTGAGGGCAACAACTACTATTTTGCCGTTTATAAAAACAAAAAGAAGTACGCCTCCGTCAAAGTCAATATGCAGACCGGCGATGCGGTAGAAACCCGCACCAAGGACGGCGAGACGGCCAACTTCAATGTATTTGTATAAGGAGGCTCCTATGGATAAGGAAAAGTTTTATATCACCACGCCCATTTACTACCCCTCCGGCAATCCCCACATCGGGCACTGCTACACCACCGTGGCCTGCGACTCCATCGCCCGCTTTCGGCGCATGCAGGGGTATGATGTGCTCTTTCTCACCGGTACGGACGAGCACGGTCTGAAAATTGAGCAAAAGGCCGCCGAGAAAGGCGTGACCCCCAAGGCGTATGTGGACGAGATTGTAGCCATCTTTAAGAAGCTGTGGTCCTACATGAACATCAGCTATGACCGCTACATTCGCACCACCGACGATTACCATATAGAGACGGTACAGAAGATTTTTAAGGAACTGTACGACCGGGGCTATATTTACAAGGGCGAGTACAAAGGCAAATACTGCACCCCCTGCGAGAGCTTTTGGACGGAAAGCCAGCTGGTGGACGGCAAGTGCCCGGAATGCGGCCGTGCGGTCACCGAGGCCGCTGAGGAAGCCTATTTCTTTAAGCTGTCCCCCTTTGCCGACCGGATCGAAAAGCTGCTGCTGGAGACGGATTATTTACAGCCTAAGAGCCGCGCGGTAGAGCTGGTCAACAACTTTATCAAGCCCGGTTTGGAAGATCTGTGCGTGTCCCGCACTTCCTTCACTTGGGGCATTCCCGTCACCTTTGACCCGGGTCATGTGGTTTATGTGTGGGTAGACGCGCTCTCCAACTACATCAGCGCCCTGGGCTACCTGAATGACAAGTATGACGACTTTGACCGCTATTGGCCCGCCGATGTGCACATGGTGGCTAAAGATATTATGCGCTTCCACGCCATTATTTGGCCCGCCATGCTGATGGCGCTGGATCTGCCGCTGCCCAAGCACCTGGCAGTACACGGCTGGATCACCTTTAATGGCCAAAAGATGAGCAAATCTATCGGCAATGTGGTAGACCCGCTGGTGCTGGGCGAGCGCTACGGCGCAGACGCCATTCGCTACCACATTCTGCGAGAGATGGCGCTGGGCGCGGACAGCTCTTTTTCTAACGAAATTATGATCAACCGCATTAACGCGGACTTAGCGAACGATCTGGGCAACCTGGTGTCCCGCACCGTGGCTATGGCAGAAAAATACTTTGGCGGCACTTTGCCGGAATGCAGAGAAGCAGACGAAGAACTAGACGCCTCTCTCATTGACCCGGCACTGGAGCTGCGGGATAAAGTGGCTGCCTACATGGACCAGACCCAGTTGAACAACGCCCTGGCAGAGATCTTCAAGGTGATCTCCAGAGCCAACAAATATATTGACGAAACCACCCCCTGGATCTTGGGCAAGGACGAAAACCGCAAGGCCCGGCTGGCCAGCGTGCTGTACAACCTGCTGGAGGTGATCCGGATCACCACCACCCTGCTGTCCTGCTTTATGCCCACCTCCATGCCCAAAGCTTGGGCGCAGATCGGCGCCACCGAGAACCTGATCACCTATGAGAACGCTGCCAAATTCGGCGTGCTGCCTGCCAATGTAACGGTGCACAAGGGCAATGCTCTGTTCCCCCGCATTGACACGGACAAGGAGATCGACGAACTGAATGCCTTAATTAAAGCCCAAATGGAGAAGGCCACCGCTGCCCAGCAGCCTAAGGCAGAGGTGCCCGGTGTGGCGCAGATTGCCTTTGACGACTTTAGCAAGGTAGATCTGCGCGTGGCAGAGATCACCGACTGCGAACCCATTAAGCGGGCAAAGAAGTTGCTGAAACTGCAAGTGAATGACGGCGACGGCAGCCGTCAGATCGTCAGCGGCATTGCCCCCTGGTACAAGCCGGAGGACCTGATCGGCAAAAAAGTGGTGATCGTAGCCAACTTAAAGCCTGCCAAGCTGTGCGGCGAGATGAGCAACGGTATGCTTCTGGCCGGCGATGTAGGCGATCATGATGTGCAGGTGCTGTTTGTGGACGGTATGCCCGCCGGCACCAAGATCCGCTAAAAAATCACAAAAGAGCGAGCAGTCTGCGGACCGGTCGCTCTTTTTTATAAAGGAATTCGATTTATGAAAAACGCTCCGATTTTTGACACCCACGCCCATTATGACGATCCTCAATTTGACCCGGATCGGGAGCAGCTGCTCCGCCGGCTGCCCGACCTAGGCGTGGTGGGTGTGGTCAGCTGCGGCTGCGATCTGCCCTCCTCCCTGCAAAATCAGGCGCTGAGCCGCCAATATCCCTGGTTTTACTTTGCCGCCGGGTTCCACCCGGAGAATTTGGAAGGCGCCGATTTAGAGGACATAGAGCGCCTACGAACGCTGCTGGCGGACCCCAAGTGCGTGGCGGTTGGCGAGATCGGCTTAGACTACCACTGGATGGCCAGCGACAAAGACACGCAAACGGCCTTTTTCCGCCGTCAGATCCAGCTGGCAAAGGAAGTGGACAAACCCATTATCGTACACGACCGAGAAGCCCATGGTGACACGCTGGAGCTGCTGCAAGCCTTGCAGCCCAAAGGCGTAGTGCACTGTTTCTCCGGCAGCAAGGAAATGGCAAAGGAGATCATCAAACTGGGCATGTACATCGGCCTGAACGGTGTGGCCACCTTTAAGAACGCCCGCAAAGCGCTGGAGGTGGTGGAAACGATCCCCTTAGAACGCCTGGTGTTGGAAACGGACTGTCCTTACCTGGCGCCGGAGCCTTGCCGCGGGCAGCGCAATAACTCTGCCCTGATCCCCCACATTGCCACACGCATTGGGCAGGTGCTGGGACTGTCTGCCCAGGCTGTGCTGCGCCAAACGGCAGAGAACGCCCGCGCACTGTACGGTCTGCAGGTCTAAACAAAGAGAGAGCCACAAAAACCGTTACCGGTCTCTGTGGCTCTCTATTTTTGTTGGATCGCCTGCTTACAGACTCTTGATAAAGTCAAGGACTTTCTTCTGATCCTCTTTGTCTATCACGCACAGGCGGAACAGGGTCTCCCACTCCTCTTTGTTCAACTCGCCCAAGCGGTTGATAAAGTTGACGATGCCATTTTGGTCCTCTTTGTCCATAATCCGCAGACGAAACAGCACCATACGCTCTACATTACTAAGCTCGGCAATACCGTCATTGATCTGGCCCTTCAAATAGCTGGAGGGCTGCTCGTTATTGGCATCGTAAGCCACGCCTGCATCATGCAGCGTATCTGCGGTGTTGCTTGCAGCGCTTTTCAGGCCCAGCAGGTAGTCCACGCTCACCTCATAGGCATTGGCAATCCTACACAGCAGGGGGTATTTGGGGTGGCTTTTTCCAGTCTCATAATACGCATAAGTGCTGCGATTTACTTCAAATAGCTTAGAGGCCTCCTCTTGGGTCATACCTGCGTTCTCACGCAGACGAGTCAGCATGGCCGGCAGGCCGTTGCCCTCTCTCGCATTGCTGGAATTTTGTTGTTTTGTTGCGTTGTCCATAATCGCTTCCCGATCTCCTCTCTCTCGGTCTTGGTCATTGGTTGATTTTTGATTGTTATTCGATATGGGCCGTGTTCTTTTTTCACAGCGTGACAAGTTTACACAATTTTTCCGAATTTGTCAAGGGTTTCGCCAACATTTTCCGGTTACAAAAAATTGACAAAGCCGTGATGAAATGATATTATAAAGCAAAATAAAGCGAAAAAGCGCATAATACCGCCAAAAATTTAAGGAACGGTGACGACCAGAATGATAAAAAAAACTTTTAGCCTTTTTTTGGCAATTTGTCTGTTAATGACCACTTTAACAATATTACCGACAACTGCCTTTGCCAAGAGTTATGCCGACCAGTTACGGGACAAAGGCTTCCCGGAAAGCTATATCAGCAAGCTGGTAAGCCTGCACAATAAGTACCCAAAATGGGATTTTCAGCCGCTGAAGACCGGACTGAATTTCACCGCTGCCGTTAAAGCAGAGCGCTCCCCTCACTCTAAGCAACTGATTGAGCGTCAGTCTTCTCTGTCTGCCGCCTATTACTGCAGCTGCGCCTCCTGCAAGAACAAGCCCCAGGAAGGCTCCAGCTGGTACTCTGCCTCTCAAAACGCGGTGATGCACTATATGGATCCTCGCAACTTCTTTGATGAGAAGCATATTTTCCAGTTTGAATCCACCGCATATAATGCCAAGCAGACCAAAGCCGGGGTGGAGACCATTCTCTCCCCCACCTGGATGCACAATTCCCTGATCAACTACCTGACCACCGACGGCAAGACCCGCAAGAACTACGACAGCAAGACCAAGTATTCCGACGCGATTTTGGCCGCCGCAAAAAACAGTGGTATGAGCGCCTATTATCTGGCCTCCAAAATCGTACAGGAGGTAGGCAGCACCAAAGCCACCACCGGCGGCGCCAGCGGCAATCGTGCGCCGTTTATCGGCATTTACAACTACTACAATATCGGCGCTTACAGCGGCGCGATGGACGGGCTGGAATGGGCTGCCGGGTATCTGCGTCTAGAGAAGGACGCCACCATTTACTCTGACTATAAAAACGGCAAGGTCAGCGGCACCAAGACCAAGGCTAAAAAGGGTCAGTATATGGTATGGCGCGCCAATGCGGGCAAATACTACCGGGTGCGCCTGTACACAGATAACGGCGGTAGCTACGCCACCGGCATTTCCGGCTATGTGCCCAAAAGCGCCTGCCGCACTAAGTACTTTAACTACGGCCGTCCCTGGAGCAATCCCTACAAGTCCATTTACAACGGCGCAACATACATAGCAAACGGCTTCTCCAAAACCCAAAACACCGGCTATCTGCAAAAGTTCAATGTAGCCCCCGGCACGGCAGAGAAGCACAGCCACGAATATATGGCCAATGTACAGGCGGCAGCTTCTGAGTCTGTTACCACCTATAACGCCTATAAATCGGCTAAAATTCTGAACACGGCCAAGACCTTTATTATTCCCGTGTACAGCGGTATGCCCGCTTCCACCGCAAATGTGAACCACATTTCCACTTCTACCTCCGGCAGCACCACGACCACCACAAGGCCCTCCACCACCGCAGCAGCCAAGAACCGGGTCACCGGGCTGACTCTGACCGGACGCACCCAGACCAGCTTAACATACAAGTGGAACAAGGTATCCGGCGCCACCAAATACTATATCGACATTACCAACAAAACCAAGGGTACCAACTTCTCCAAAACCGTCACCGGCACCAGCGCCACCCTGCACAACCTGACAGATACCGAGGAGTACGCCGTGCGGGTGCGAGCCTATGTAAAAGGCAAATACGGCCCTTACAGCGCCTACAACACCAAACACTGCCTACCCGGTAAAGTCAGCGGTGCTAAGGTAAAACGCCGTTCTGCGGCCTCTGTGGCCCTCCAGTGGAGCAAAAAGCCCGGTGCCGACGGCTACTATATCTATCGCTACGACACCAAATCCAAAAAAACAACCAAGGTAGCTACGATCAAAGGTAACAAAACCACCGGCACCGTCAGCAAGCTGAAAGCCAACACCGCCTACACCTTCCAGGTGGCGGCGTACACCACAGACAGCAGCACCAAGACCGGCGCCAAAAGCAGCAAGGTCAGCACCAAAACACTGACCACCACCCCAAAGATCAGCTCCGCCACCTCGCCTAAGTCTAAGAAGATCACGATTAAGTGGGGCAAAGTCGCGTGCAGCGGCTACCAGGTGCAATACTCCACCACCAAGAACTTTAAGCGGAATTTTCTGGACTTTACGGTGAAGAAGAGCGCCACCTCCAAGACCTTTTCCACCTACCGGGCCAAGACCACCTACTATGTGCGTATGCGCTCCTATCGAACCGAGGGCAAGAAAAAAGTCTACTCCCCCTGGAGCGCCACCAAGTCCGTTAAAGTGAAATAATAAGCATAACAAAACGCCCCGTGCAGTTCCAAACCGCACGGGGTATTTCTTTTCAAAGCAAGGCGGGGCGTACCCGCCTTTAATATTTTAATCCTTATTTCTTTTTGCCGGATTTTTCCTCATACACGGCAGCCACGGTATCCACATCGCCGGAGGCAATAATATGCCCTTTCTCCAGCAAAATGGCTGTGTCGCAAATGGCCTTCACCTGCTGAATATTATGAGACACAAACAGCACGGTCACGCCCTGGTCAAACATAGACTGGACCTTAGCCAAACTCTTTTTGCGGAAACGGGCGTCGCCTACGGACAGCACCTCATCCAAAATCAGAATATCCGGCTCCACAGCCGTGGCAATGGAAAAGCCCAAGCGGGCTTTCATACCGGAAGAATAGTTCTTCAGCGGCACGTCAATAAACTTGCCCAGCTCGGAGAATGCCACAATCTCGTCGTACTTGCTCTCCAAATATTCCCGGTTGTAGCCCAGAATGGCACCGTACAGGAAAATATTTTCCTTACCGGTGTAGTTGGGGTCAAAACCGGCGCCCAGCTCCAACAAAGGCGCAATCACGCCTTTCTTTTTCACAGTACCTTCCGTAGGCTTGTATACACCTACAATGGTCTTGAGCAGTGTGGATTTACCGGCACCGTTCAGGCCCAAAATGCCCAAATGCTGGCCCCGACGCACCTGGAAGTTAATGTCCTGCAAGGCATAAAACTTCTTGAATTCCAGCTGACGCCTTAACAGCTTGATCACATATTCCTTTAAGTTGTCCACCTTTTCCTTATTCAGGTTAAAGGCCATGGTCACATTTTCAACAGAAATGACTACATCGTTGTCCATACGGTTCATCCTTTACAGTTCTTGCCCTTGCGTGCAAAGGCCACAATCCCGGAAATCGCCAGCAGCAGTCCGCCGGCACCCAGGCACATATACAGCCAGTCGATCATATACCGAGTAGCAGCCGCACAAAGATACGCGGGAAAAATATACAGGTTTTTTTGGTGCAGCAGCACCAGCATGATCACAGCGCATAGCACCGTCACCAGTCCGGCGGCACAGATACCGTCTGCCGCCAGCAGACGCTGGAGCCGCTTGGCAGCGCCACTGCGCCTCAACAGCCATACCGCCAGCGCCACGCCGCAGCAGGCGATCACACCCCCTGCCACAGAGGCTCGCATACTAAGATTTACAAAGCTTTGCAGATCCGCCGCAAAAACCAGCGCCATACGGCCACCCATATAATCGGCAAATGCCTTGCCAAAGTCCTGCACCTGCGCCGTAGTGGCGCCGGGAGCTGCCTTGGCTGCCGCCGTTTCTAATGCGGTACGCACCTCTTGGAGCGCCGGCGCCAGCTTGGCCAAGCGATCCTTGCTTTTTAACATAACCCCCGCATAGGTCTGCACCGCCGTGCGCACGCCGTCCTTAGTGACTGCGTCTGCCACAGCCGTGTCCAGCCCGTACTCCAGGCAAAGATCCGCCGCATACTGGTGGACCTCCGTATAAAGGCCGTCCACATAAGTATCGCCGCCAAGGCTGCGCACCATACGCGCCGGGTTGCCAAAAAGCGCACCCACCAACACAGACAGGGTCAGCACGCCGGTAAAAAGAAACAGCAAAAACGCACTGCAACAAGCGCGTCGATTGTGCTTTTTGATCTTAATCATCGGTGCTCACCTCCACAGCCGGGCCGGAGGCCTTTTCACAAAACACATACAGCCGCTGATCCGCCAAGTTGCCAAAGGGCGACTGGGGATAGGTACAAAAGAGGATCAGCTTTTCCTTGTCCACCACAGACACATCTACTGATTCGTCCGAGGTGAGTACCTGACGGTCCGTCACCCGGTAGGAGAAGTGCCCCCAGTTGGTGGAAAAGTCGATGAGATCGCCTTTTTTCAGCTGTGCCAAATTCCGGAACACCGTTGTATTGTACCCGGTGACAACGGTAGACTTGCCGTAACCCGGCAAACCATAAGCCGTAGACGCGGCCGCACCGGCACGCAGACACACCCGATTGGCGCCATAATACACCGGGCAATCCAGCCCAATTTGGCTGCATTCCAGCCGACCGAAGTGCATACCGCCGGTCACCGTGGCACCCTCTACGATTCCAAAAGTATTGGGCTGGGGGTCGTACTGCTCCGTCAGCTGCAAGTCGCTGTCTGCCCGGGGCAACTTGGCCTGCACATCATGCACGGCAGACACCGCATAGCGCCCACCCAGCACCCATATCGGCGTAAACACCAGCGCGGCTGCCAGCACAAACACCAGCACCACCGCCAGGTGGCGCAGCAGCGCACGCCCTTTACCGGCCGTCCCGTCTTTTTTCATACTCAGTCCTCAAACACTGCGCCCTTGGCGCCGCTGGTCACATGCTGGGCATACCGCTTCAGGTAGCCGGTCAGGTGCTGCTCCGGCGGCTGCCAGGTGGCCTTACGCCGCTCCAACTCCGCATCGGACACATCTACCCGCAGCACGCGCGCAGGAATATCAATCTCGATCATATCGCCGTCCTGTACCAAAGCGATGGTACCGCCCATAGCCGCCTCCGGACTCACATGGCCAATGGAAGCGCCGCGGGTGGCACCGGAAAACCGGCCATCCGTCAGCAGTGCAACCGAGGAACCAAGCCCCATGCCGATAATGGCAGAGGTGGGAGACAGCATCTCACGCATACCGGGGCCGCCCTTGGGTCCTTCATAGCGAATGACTACCACATCACCGGCAACCACTTTGCCGCCGGTAATGGCTGCAATGGCCTCTTCTTCGGAATTATAGCACTTGGCCGGGCCTTTGTGCTGCATCATCTCCGGTGCAACAGCGCCCTTCTTCACCACAGCGCCGTCTTCTGCCAGGTTACCGGTCAGCACAGCGATACCGCCGTCTGCAGAGAACGGTGCCTCCAGGGTGTGAATAATCTCACCGTCGGCGTCCGGCGCAGCGTCCAGTCGATCCTGTACCGTGCCGCTGACGGTCAGACAATCGGTATTGATCATACCGCCCTTGGCCAGTTCTTTCATCACTGCGGGAATACCGCCCACATCGTTCAGATCCGTAATAAACACGGAGGAGGCCGGATTCAGTTTGCAGATCTGGGGGGTCTTTCTGCCGTAAGCGTCCAGCCGGGCCAGGTCAATATCATGGCCTGCCGCATGGGCAATGGCCGTCAAATGCAAAATGGTGTTGGTGGAGCAGCCGATGGCCATATCTGTGCGCATGGCGTTCTCAATGGCTTTCTCCGTAATAATATCCGAGGGTTTAATATCCGCCTTCAGCAGATCCATTACCCGCTCACCGGCCGCTTTCGCCAGGCGCAGACGAGCGCTCATTACAGCCGGAATGGTACCGGAGCCGGGCAGGGACATGCCGATGGTCTCCGTCAGGCAGTTCATGGAATTGGCGGTGTACATACCGGAGCAGCTGCCGCAGGTGGGGCAGGCGGTATAGGCACAGCTCTCCAAAATCTGGTCGCTCATTTTGCCCACTGCATTGGCGCCCACATACTCAAACTGCTCGGACAGGCCGATACGCCCGCCGGTGACGGCACTCTTGCCGGGCAGCATGGGGCCGCCGCTGATGAAGATACAGGGCAGGTTCAGTCGGCAGGCAGCCAGCAGCATACCGGGCACGATCTTGTCACAATTGGGGATAAACACAATGGCATCCAGCGGGTGCGCGGTGAGCATCACCTCAATGCTGTCAGCGATCAGCTCACGGGAGCACAGAGAATACTTCATACCCTTGTGATTCATGGCGATACCGTCGCACACGCCGATGGTGTTAAATTCAAAAGGCACGCCGCCGGCGTTGCGGATACCCGCCTTCACCTGCTCGGCGATCTTGTCCAAATGCATGTGACCGGGAATGTAGTCGCTCTTGGAGTTCACCACGGCAACGAACGGCCGCTTCATCTCCAGATCATCAATACCCAGTGCACGCAATAACGAACGATGGGGGGCTCTGCTGGGTCCCTCTTTGATCAAATCAGAACGCATAATTTCACTCCTACGTCTTATATATAAAATACTAATATGGTATTCGCTTTATTATACTCATTTTTCGTCCGGTAGTCAAGCCCTGCCAGGGCAGCAAAAAGCGCGCCGCTCACCCCGGTGCAGCACGCTTTTTTCAGTTTGATCAAAAATCAAAAGTCAATGGGTCGTGGCTGGTACGACGGTTTTGATCCATACCGCTCAGCGCCGCCATATCCTCCCCCTCCGGCGCAAAATCAAACGCGGCAATATTCTCCGCCGGGCGCGCCGGGTTTTTGCCGTACTTGCGTGCCAAATTCTGTGGCAAAAGCGTTCCTTTTTACCGCCTTTTTTGCCGTCTTGGCGCAGAAGCAGTGGAAGCATAGCTTTGGTCCAGCAAATCCTGCACCAGCACACGCGGCACACGATCGTCCATCGCAATGGAGATCCAGTGGGTTTTATTCATATGGTACGCAGGATAAATACCTTCCATACTGCACAAGGAGCCGATCATCAATGGGTCGCATTTTACATTCAGGATCCATACCGGCGCTGTACCCGGGCATCCTAATTTATCCCCGGTGACACGCAGCAGCAGCGCAAACCACTTCTTGTTTTCGCGATGGCGAAACACAGCATTCTCCGGACTGACCGCCCAGGGATATTCTGCCGAAACGCCGTACTGCCTACTTATCCATTGCTCCAATTCCTTTGGTTGCATTCTTATACCCACCTTATCGACCTTACATCGTTTACAATGCACAGCATACCACAGACCGCTGCTATTTTCAATGCCGGTTCCGGGTACGCCAAGCAAACGAATTTGCATATTCTTGTTGACAAACGGTCTGCACCGTGGTACAATTCTCCCACTATCGTTCTAAATAGAACATGCGAGAGGGGCTGTTCCTATATATTTTCGAGATCGGCACAAGACCATCACCTGCTGCTATGAATCGCTGATGCGCACCATTTGCAACAAATATGAATTAACACAAATGGAATGTGACATTCTGATGTTTTTGCACAGCAATCCGGAATGCAATACCGCTGCAAGTTTGGTACGGATTTGCAAGTACACCAAGTCCCATGTATCCACCTCTCTAAAGAGACTGGAGCAACGCGGATTGGTAGAGCGGCAGCAAAGCGCAACTAATAAAAAGCATATTGAACTGCATTTAACGGCTGACGCGCAGCCGATTCTTGCCGACGGCATTGCCATTCAAAAGGAATTTGCAAAGCATGCACTGGCAGGCATTTCACAAGAAGACATCACTGTATTTAAAAGCGTATTTGACCAAATATGTAACAACGCAGAAGCGTATTTGCAGCAAAATAAATAGAATGAGCAAAAAGCACACCAAGCGAATTTTAGGCTATGAGGGCGACCGCCCCTTTTGGCATTTTTTTGACTTAAAAGCGTATTTGATTATGGCCTGTATGATGGGCGGCGGCATCGGTTTGCGTGCGGCAGGCATATTCCCGGACACATTTATTGCATTCTTTTATTCTTTTATACTGGTCTCGGGTGTGCACTGGCGTCTGCGGGCATTCTGTTTCTGAAAAATCACATCATCTACCATAAGCTGATTAAAAAGGAGTTATAATCATATGAAAAACAATGGATATAAACCTCGTGTGCCGGACATTATGGAGGCTGTTTTTGACATCGGCTATCTGCTGTTTGACTTGATTGCAGCCATTTTGTTCTTTGTTTTTTCTAAGGGCAACAGCTTATTTGTGTTGTACGGCATTCTCACCTTGACCTTATGCGGCGGCGACGCATTCCACTTGGTCCCCCGTTTGATTCGTGCATTCCGTGGCAGCAGCGACAGAATTAAAAAGCAGCTGGGTATGGGGTTGCAGATTTCCTCTGTCACGATGACCGTTTTTTACATTCTGCTGATGTATATTTGGAAAAATACATTCCCGGAAATGCAAATTCCCGCCCCATTGGAAATCATCATTTGGGTATCCGCATTGGTGCGTATTATCGTATGTCTGCTGCCCCAAAACCGTTGGTGCTCGGATAACGGCAACCAAAAGCTGTCCATGATCCGCAACACGGTATTTGCCGTAACCGGTATCGGCGTCATCCTTCTGTATGCCTTGTCCGGCAACGCGCACGATTACCACCTGACCCGTATGGTAGCTGCCATTCTCATTTCCTTCGGCTGCTATCTTCCGGTTACCTTGATGAGTAAGAAACACCCTAAGGTCGGTCTGTTGATGATTCCCAAAACCTGCGCCTACATTTGGATGATTGCAATGGGTCTGGAACTGCTTTTCTGAAGTCTTTTCACCACACAAAAAACCGCTTGCTGTTGTGATACACAGTAAACGGTTTTTATTATGGCTATTTACATTTGTACAGCGCAGACAGCCTTTTGCAACCGTTGCAGATCCTGCTCATCCGGATGGGTCAATGCACGGTCAAAATTGGCAATCAGCATATCCAAATTAGGAGCCGGATTCGGTTGTTCTTTCATTTTCTCATACCGTTGCCGCACGGACAAGGGCATTTTGCCTTGGCACATAAATGTGCCAATCACTTGATTGCCTGCATCCAAATTTTCCTGCACGCGCAACAGAATTTTTTGAAAATACGCAGCACTTCCGCCAAATCCGGCGGTACCAAACAAAAAAATCTTTTTATTCTTTACGGTTTTCAACAATTCCAAGGTGGCAGCATCTGCCGTACCCTTATCGGTCCAAAAGCCGACAAACAATACCGGTGACAACGGCACACGGCCTTGGTAATCTCCAAAATAGTCGCAGCCCGCTGCCGGCAGCGCTTGCGCAATGGCCTGTGCCAGTATTTTTGTGTTGCCGGTTTGACTGCTGAATAGGACAGAATAACGCTCTTGCTCCATACCTGTTTCGCTTCCTTTCTGCTAAGAAACCCCGGAGGGATTCACCGCTTTTATTATACTGCGTTTTTGCTGTTTTTCAAGCGCCGGCCGGCGGCGGTCACGAACACAACGCGCTGACCAGTGCCGTGTACCTGGCAGAATGATTTTGTATATCCGCTGCGCTGACGCCGTAAAAGCGGTACAAATCCTCGGCTGTTTTCTTGAATTTTCGCATAGCCGCCCGATTGCCGGAATAAGACAGGCTAAGATCCTGCCAAATGTAGTCGATCCCCATTTGGAGAAGACCGTCGCCCATTTTTATCTTGTACAAATGAAAATCCATAGGGACCACATCATCGGGCAGTTGGGCGATTTTTCGACTGCGTGCTTCCAGCAGGTCCAAAAACGCCTGCACGGCAGTTTCGTCCGTAAGATCCGGCTCCGGCAGTTCCCCCAGCGAGCCTAAAAGCTCCGGCTTCTGCCGCAAAACCAGGTTTTCTTTTAAGCACCGCATTTGCTCTATGTAGTCGCTATCTGTGGCAGCCGCTTCGGTCAAGCCATGCTTATCTTTTGCGTACTGCACGGTTTCTGCAAGAGAATGGGGCGCAGCCACGATCCGCTTTTCCGCTCTTTTCCTTTTATATCTATATATGCTGTCCCTGATCCTGGCTTTGAGCGCGCGCTTTTCCCCCGGCCCGGCAACAAAAATGCTTGTAGGACCATCTGCACCGCCGATCACAGAAACAGAAATTGCATTTCCACTGTGCTGCTTCATCGCTTCTCCTCACCAATGCCGCATTTGCCGCAATGCAACAAATCGGCATATATCATACACTATTTTTTCTTGGTCCGAGGGGCGGGCAGGTCGTCCACCATGGCATCAAACAGGCCGCAAAGATACGCGCGGTCGTCTACATTGTCCACCAGCAGCATAGGCTTAGCGCCGGGATACGGCAGTTCTTCCGTAACCGACGGCATATAGGCTGCGGCGCCGGGGGTGGACTTTACCAGCAGGCGGTCGTCATAGATCCCGCCGATCACCCTGTCTCGATAATAGAGAATGTACTCCCCCATCATCGCCCGGGCGCGCACCCCGTCCAGCTCAGCCAGCTGCTCCAATATAAATTCCAAATACCCACGATCCGATGCCATAGTTACTGCTCCTTTTTGTCATTCAATGGAAAATGCTTTGCTGCCTAAATCCACCACTCATTAAGATGATGATCAAGTAACACAAAAGGGCGCCCTAAAAAGGGTGCCCCTGTTTTGTGGTGATTTATTTGTCCAAAGACTTCATGGTCGGGAACAGCAGCACATCGCGGATAGCGGGGCTATCTGTCAGCAGCATACACATCCGGTCGATGCCAAAGCCGATGCCGCCGGTGGGGGGCATACCGATCTCCAGTGCCTGCAAGAAGTCCTCGTCCGTATGGTTGGCCTCCTCGTCGCCCTGGGCAAACATCTCCTCCTGGGCGGCAAAGCGGGCACGCTGGTCGATGGGGTCGTTCAGCTCGGAATAGGCGTTTGCCATCTCCCAGCCGTTCATAAAGAACTCAAAGCGCTCCACATAGTCCGGATCCTCCGGCTTCTTCTTGGTGAGGGGAGAGATCTCAATGGGGTGATCCATCACAAAGGTGGGCTGGATCAAGTGCTCCTCTACATACGCCTCAAAGAACAGGTTGAGAATATCGCCCTTCTTGTGGCGCTCCTCATACTCGATCTCGTGGGCGTCCGCCGCAGCGCGGGCCTCCTCCAGGGTGTGTATCTCCTTAAAATCAACGCCGCTGTACTGCTTGACCGCGTCTACCATGGTAATGCGGGTAAAGGGCTTGGACAGATCCATCTCAATGCCGTTATAAGTAATCTTGGTGGTGCCCAGCACAGCCTCGGCCACATGGCGATACATCCGCTCGGTCAGGTCCATCATACCGTGATAATCGGTATATGCCTGGTACAGCTCCATCAAGGTGAATTCCGGGTTATGGCGAGTATCTACACCTTCGTTACGGAACACACGCCCGATCTCATACACACGCTCCAAGCCGCCTACAATCAGCCGCTTTAAGTACAGCTCCAAAGAAATGCGCATTTTCAAATCCTCATTGAGCGCATTAAAATGGGTCTCAAAAGGACGAGCCGCAGCGCCACCGGCGTTGCTCACCAGAATGGGGGTCTCTACCTCCATAAAGCCCTCGCCGTCCAGGAACTTGCGAATTTCACGGATAATGGCGGAGCGCTTCTCAAAGGTGTCGCGTACATCCGGGTTCATAATCAGGTCCAAATAGCGCTTTCTGTACCGGGTGTCGGTATCTTGCAGGCCGTGGAACTTCTCCGGCAGGGGCAGCAGGCTCTTGGTGAGCAGCCTCAGCTCCTTGGCGTGAACAGAGATCTCACCGGTGCGGGTCTTAAACACAAAGCCGGTCACCTGGAAAAGGTCGCCAATGTCCCACTTCTTAAAGGCACGGAACACATCCTCGCCCACATCGTTCATCCGCACATAGATCTGCATACGCCCGGTGCGGTCACTGAGATCCACAAAGTTGGCCTTGCCCATATCCCGGCGAGACATCATTCGCCCGCACAGGGTCACATCCGTATTCTCCAGCGCGTCAAAATCGGCGTGCACATCGGTGGTGTGGTGGGTCTGCTCTGCCTTGGTGATCTGGAACGGATCCTGCCCGGCCTCTTGCAGTGCCTGCAACTTGTTCAGGCGGATCTGGCGCAGTTCGTTCTCGCTGAGTACCACCTCTGCCATGGCCATCTGAGCGGCGTTGGCATTATTGCCGATCTGTTCGATCACGGCCAGGGCGGCAGCCTCGTCCGCAGCCGTACCGGTCAGGCAAGGCTCCCCGGTCTGCAAAAACAGGGTAAAGCGGGCGCCGTTCTCCGCCGGTTCCACCAAATACTTGGGATTGGTTTTTTCTTCGTCACCGGCAAAGGCGTTTTGCACCTTCATGCGGCTATTCTTCTTTACGGCCTTTACGCCACGGCGGCAAGCGTCCTCTTTCTCAAACACAGGGCTTTGCGCCACAGGGGTGCCGTCGATTAAAAATTCAAAACTGAAAGTACCGTCACCGGCCTTGGTGATCTCAAACTTTCCTGCCATAGTCATTCCTCTTCTTTAGTCAATCTCTTCAATCAGATAATCAATGTTGCCGATGGGAGCCTCCACCGTTACGGTCTCGCCGATCTTAGCGCCCATCAGTGCACGACCCACCGGGCTTTCATCAGAGATCTTGCCTTCTGCCGGGTTGGACTGGGAAAAGCCCACGATTTCATAGGTAGCACGCACATTGTCGGACTTGCGCAGCACGGTGACCTTGGAGCCCATGCTCACACTGCCCTTCTCGGTGGCGCCGATAATCTCGGCGTGCTCCAGCTGGTACTCCAGCTCGTTGATGCGAGCCTCGATCTTGGCCTGCTCACTCTTGGCCTCATCATATTCGCTGTTCTCGGACAAGTCGCCATAAGAGCGAGCAACCTTCAATTTTTCAGCAATATCAATACGGCCTTCGGTTTTCAGGGAATCCAGTTCCGCTTCCAGCTGGGCTTTGCCTTCTGCGGTCATCTTAAACACTTTTTCTGCCATTTGGAACGACTCCTTAACTTAAGATTTATTCGTTATATTATATATTATAATTTATGCAGTGTCAAGTCATACCCGCAAAAGACCAAAATCATTGACCCGCGCCCCGAGGCAAGGTATAATATAGGCAGAAAGAACAGGAGGGAACCCCATGGAGGTTGCTGTCATCACCCGCCACGCCATTGCCAATTACGGCTCACTGCTGCAAGCCGCTGCCACCCAAAACGCCATAGAGGCGCTGGGGCACAGCTGCCGCATCATCGACTATGTGCGCCCGGGCGAGGTCTGTACCCAGCTGCATAAATGCCAATTGCAACAAAAGCCCTGGTGGAACCGCACGCCCCTGCGCCGCCGGGTGTACAGCACCTTGCGCTATACGGAGAATGTGATGGCCGGTCGGTTGTTTGAGAGCGCCCGGCGGCAGATGCTGCATCTGACCGAGCCGTTCAGCACGGCGCAAGAACTGTCTGCCAACGGACCCAAAGCCGATGTGTATATGACCGGCAGCGACCAAGTGTGGGGTCCTATGGAGGACGGCAGCTATGACCCGGTCTATCGTCTAACCTTTGCGCCGGAGGGTGCGAAAAAGGTGGCCTACGCCGCCAGCTTTGGATGCACGGAGCTGTCCAAGCCCCTGCGTGGGCAGTTCTGCCGGGATCTGCGGCAATATGCCAGCATCACCGTACGGGAGGACAGCGCCATTGCGCTGCTGCACCAACTTGGACTGGAGGGCAAGCAGGTGATCGACCCGGTATTTTTGCCGGATGATGCCTTTTGGCAGAGCCTGCTGGAACCCATCAACGCAGCGCCCGGCAGCTACTTTTTGGTTTATCAAATGCGCAAAGACCCGGCGCTGTTCGCCTACGCTAAGGCAGCGGCTAAGGCGGCAGGCAAGCCGCTGCTGCGCCTTTCTGCCAGTGTGCACCAAGCCACCTGGGGCGGCAAGTTTATCTACGCCCCCACCCCCGGCCAGTTCCTGCACTACATCAAAAATGCCGCCTGTGTGATCACAGACAGCTTTCACGGCACCGCCTTTTCTCTACGCTTTGGGGTGCCCTTTGTGGAGGTGCTTCCCACCAACTGTACCGACACACGCAATCATAGTTTGCTTACCCTGACCGGACTGCAAAGCCGCCTGGTCACGGACCCGGCAGACACGGCCCTCACCGCTACGCCCATCAACTACGCACCGGTGCACAAAAAAATTGAAACGGCTCGAACCGCTTCCCTATCCCTACTGCGAGAGATAATCGAAAAATGAACGCAGAAAGACCAACTTTCGTTTGCCCACCGGCGCACTGCAATACGGTCTGTACTATAAAGAAAAATAAGCTAAAAGCCACAAAAACGCGCGCATCTGCAACAGATACGCGCGTTTGCTTTTGCTGTTTTGCACAAAAATCAGTCGTTAGGAATGAACTTGGCGTGCACGGCAGAAACCGCCTTGTCGGCGTCCTCCTCGGCAACCAAAACAGAGATCTTGATCTCAGAAGTGGAGATCATCTGAATATTGATGTCCCGCTCATACAGGGCCTCAAACATCTTGGAAGCCGTGCCCGGGTGAGACTCCATACCGGCGCCTACAATGGAAACCTTGGCCACCTGGGTATCGCACACAACATCCTGGAAACCGCCCACTTCGTCATTCAGGATCTCCACCGCCAAGGGACCGTTGTCCTTGCTGACGGTAAAAGTAATGTCCTTGGTGCCGTCGCGGCCGACAGACTGCAAAATAATATCCACATTAATGTTGCGCTGGCTCAGCTTGGAGAAAATCTTAAAGGCAACACCGGGGGTGTCCTTCAGGCCGATCACAGAGATACGAGCCACATCTTTATCCTTGGTTACGCCGCGAATGAGCATTTTTTCCATTTTTGCTACCTCCTTAACAATGGTGCCGGGAATGGGATTCAGCGAGGAGAGCACCTCCAGCTCCACGCCGTACTTCTTTGCCATCTCTACGGAGCGGTTGTTGAGCACCTGTGCACCCAAGGTGGCCAGCTCCAGCATTTCGTCATAAGTGATTTCTTTCAGCTTCTGCGCATTCTCCACCTTGCGGGGATCAGCAGTGTATACGCCCTCCACATCGGTAAAGATCTGGCACTTGTCTGCATTCAGTGCAGCAGCGATAGCCACCGCAGAGGTATCGGACCCGCCGCGCCCCAATGTGGTCAGGTCGTCATAGCGGTTCAATCCTTGGAACCCGGCTACCACCACAATATTGCGCTTAGCCAGCTCCGCCTGCAAGCGGTTGGGCTTAATGTTCTTGATCCGCGCCGCGCCGTACACCGCATTGGTGTTAAATCCGGCCTGCCAGCCCAGCAGGCTGATCACCGGAAAGCCCATACGCTCAATGGCCATGGCCAGCAGCGAAATGGAGATCTGCTCCCCGGCGGTCAGCAGCTGATCCATTTCTCTGGCTGCTGCGTGGGGGTTGATCTCTTTGGCCTTTTCAATCAAATCATCGGTGGTATCGCCCTGAGCGGACACCACGACAACCACATCATTGCCGGCCTTATAAGTGTCTGTCACAATGCGTGCCACATTGTTTACACGCTCGGCATTGGCTACTGAGGAGCCGCCGAACTTCTGTACAATCAGTCCCATAGTCTATCTATCCTCCGAATTAGTAACTTGCCACCTTGATGACAGCCTCTACCTGGAATCCGGCCAGGCGGCGCTCCAGTTCCTCCTCTGTCATCTCGTCAGTGATAAAGGCTTTTTCGTCAGCAGGCTGCCCTCTGCGAGAGAGGAACTTTACATTGTCAAAGGCCTGCTTAATGTGGGTCTCATCGCCCTGTACCCGTACATAGAAGGGCATTTTGATGGCGGTTTTGTAGTCCACCACATAGTCCTCCTCGCCGGCGCCCCAGCCAAAGATGCGGCGCTGCTCGGTGTGTGCGGCACAATCTGCCATATCTGCCACCACGGCAGAAGCGGTGGGCAGCTTACCGGCGCCCTGTCCGTAGAAGCACACATCGCCCACGGCGTCGCCCCGCACCAAAACAGCGTTGAACACGCCCTTAACGGAAGCCAGCTGAGAGCCGTTATACACCACAGCCGGGCCAACAAAGGCAGCGATCTTACCGCCTCCCAGATCCTTGATCTGACCCAGCAGCTTAATCACGCCGCCGGCAGAGGCCACATAGGCCACATCTTCCAGGGTGATCTTGGAGATACCTTCCGTCTCCACCTGAGAGGGATACACATGCTTGCCAAAGGCCAGGGAAGCCAAAATGCACACCTTGCGGCAAGCGTCATGGCCCTCCACATCGGCGGTGGGGTCCTTCTCTGCAAAACCGTTGGCCTGGGCCAGCGCCAGTGCATCTGCAAAGGACATATCCTCCTCGATCATCTGGGTCAAAATAAAGTTGGTGGTGCCATTGAGAATACCGGCAATGCCCTCAATATGATTGGCCGCCAGACACTGGGCCATGGGACGAATAATGGGAATACCGCCGCCCACGGACGCCTCAATCAGATAATTTACATTGTGGGCTTTGGCACAGGCCAGCAGCTCCGGTCCCTTTTGCGCCACCAGCTCCTTGTTGGAGGTGACCACGCTCTTGCCGCTGGCGAGCAACTTCATGGTAAAGTCAAAAGCCGGGTTCACCCCGCCCATGGTCTCTGCCACGATCTGGATCTCCGGATCATTCAGAATATCGTTAAAATCCTTGGTAAAGAGCGCCTCGTGCTTGTCGCCGGGGAACTCCCGCAAATCCAGGATCCGCGCCAGCTCCAGCGCCTTACCGCCGGTGCGCTTGGCTAAGGTGTCCTGGTGGGTTTCAATCACTTCACACACGCCGGAACCGACGGTTCCGTACCCCATAACTGCTACTTTCATTTGAACCTCCTGAAAGAGAAATTTTGCTGCCGGGCAGCAATCTTATAAATTTACTGAATAAATGCGGCGCCAACAACACCGTCCAGCTGCTCCAAAAGCGCAGGTAAACGGGCAGGCTCCACAGACAGATCGGCAATGCGCACGGTCACGGTCACATCCGCTGCCCCGTCCTGGGGCAGACTCTGGTTCACGGAGAGCACATTGCCCCCCACCCGAGAGATGGCGCCGATAAAGCTGGAGAGCACGCCGGCGCTGTCCTGCAACCGGGCCTTGACGGTGGCCACCTCGTCTGACGCAGAGGTACCGTACTCAAAGATGGCATCCTTGTATTTATAGTATGCGCTGCGAGAAATCCCTGCCAGCTGCGCCGCCTCCTTGACAGAAGCCGCCTTGCCGGTAGCCAGGTACTTTTTGGCCGTTAAAACCTTGCGGTAAACCTCCGGCAAGATTCCGGCGTCCACCAGCACATAACCTGCTTTGCTCATTTGATGTGTTCACCACCCATGTACAAATGTACGCTTGTCAAAAACATTTTGAATATAGTAGCACGATTTCCGCCCATAATCAAGACCTAAATTCAGATTTTTGCAATATTTACAAAAATCCCTTGCAAGAAAGGGCAAAATACTATAAAATGCTTAGTAATGGGTATTGTTTTATAATAATATATAAGGACGGCTTTATGAACGAAAAAGTAGCAAAGCGACGCGACGCGCTGATCAATCTGGCCTATGCAGCAGTGATCTTCGGACTGCTGTTTCTGTTTTTCCGCTACTGCTTTTGGGTGGCGGCTCCCTTTTTGCTCACCTTTCTTTTTGCGGTAATCAATCAGCGCCCCCTGCGCTGGCTGGACAAAAAGACACACCACAAGTGCCACGGCCTGTGGAGCGTGCTTTTGGTTCTCTTTACCATTCTCATTATCCTGGTTCCGGTGGGTCTGCTGATTCAAAAGCTGTTTCAGGAGATCGGCAGTTTCATCTCCTATGTGGGAGACCAAATGAACGATCTGCCCGGCTTTTTGACCACCCTGCAAAAGAATGTGCTTCACTTTTTGCAGTTTTTGCCGGACGGCATTTACGCCTCTGTCTCCACCTCGGTTACGGATTTCTTTAACAACCTGATTCAGGATTTTGATTTGAGCAAGATCGGACTGGATTTGGAAACAGTCAAATCCGGGATCTCCAACGGCGTCAGCGGCGTGGTCAGTGTGGTCAAGAGCCTACCCTCTGCCCTTTTGGCCGTTGTCATCGGCATTATCGCCTGGATCCTGTTTACCAAGGACTATGATAAGGTGGTACACTTTATCAAGTTGCAGCTGCCGGCAAAGCATAAAAACCTGCTGAGCGAGACCAAGCAGCTGTTCTCCAAGACCATTGTCAAAATGCTGCGGGCCTACGCGCTGATCATGTTTATTACCTTCTGCGAGCTGTTTTTGGGCTTTACCGTTATGAACACCATAGGCATTATGCACAATGCCTATGCGGTGGTAATTGCCATAGGCATTGCCATCTTTGACATTTTGCCGGTGGCAGGCTCCGGCGGCATTCTCATTCCATGGGCACTGATTAGCCTGGTGGGCGGCAACACCAAGCAGGGCATCGGGCTGCTGGTGCTTTATGTGGTGATCACCGTAATCCGCCAATACATTGAGCCAAAGATCGTGGGTCAGACCTTGGGAGTCAACCCGCTGGTGACCCTAATGGGTCTGTACTTTGGTCTGAAGATCTTTGGATTTATCGGTATGTTCTTAGTACCGTTGGCGGTGATGACCGTTAAGGCCTTTAACGACACCGGGCGTATTCATCTGTACAACCCGCCGGCACGGGAACGGGCCGCAGCAGAAGCGACGCTGCGTGCCGCTGACCAGCCGAAAAAGCCACTGGCCAATCCCTTTAAGAAAAAGAAATAATTTGCAATAGGAACAGGAACCGACGGCGTCCATAAGAGACACCGTCGGTTTTTTCTTTATGGCATGGAGCAACTGCTTTGCTGTCTTTTGCCGCACAGCTGCCTCCTTTGCCATCATAAGAAAAGGCACATAAAACAAGCGGCGCAGAAACTGCGCCGCTTGGACCGCACTCGGTTAGAGCACGGGTGGCAGACAATGGCCAGTCTGCCGAGAAAGGAGAAGACTCTTTTGCGCCCAAAGGGCACGGAAAAGAGCGTTACCGCAGGGAGCCGGAAGGAGAAAGTACAGGGAGGGTGTTATCCATGCAGGCGGGTTTTTGCCCGTCTGCTGTGTATTGTAGGCTCCCACTGCGGGTCAAACAAAATCCACAGGGGATTTATTTGTGTAGGGAGGCTTAGTGACCAAACAGGCCCTTTTTCTTGTACGGCTCCGTGTGCACATCCGTCACCGTGTAGCCGGTGTCACCGATGGCCTTACGCAGGGCCGCCTCATCTAAAGGCTCTGCCGAAATGATCTCAGCCTGTTTCTTCTTATGGGAGGCCTTTACGCTCTTTACAGGAAAGTTGCGGCGCACGGTATCGTTTACATGGCTTTCGCACATACTGCAAGCCATTCCGTCAATGCCAACAACGGTTCTTGTCATAAAGCATACCTCCTATCTCTTTTTCTTCTTAGGCTGCTGGTGGCAGCAACCGGCGTTGGCGCAATGGGCGCAGTTGGCGCCGCAGGTGTTGCGCCCGGCTTTTTTGTCTTTCACAATGGAGCAGATGATCCCCACTACGATAGCCACCAGCACAAGAATAATCAGAATGGTTAAATAATTTGCTTTCAGAAAGGCAAGCATAAACACACCTTCTTGTTTCATTATTTGGTTGCCTTGCTCTTCGCTTTCTTTGCGGTCACGGTCAAGGTGTTATCGTCATACTTGTTCTTACGGAACAGCATATACACGATAGCGGCAATCAGCAGGATCGCAACGATCAGGCCGAAAATGTTGCCGTTGCCCATGAACATAGCACCGATCTGGTTTACAATCAGAGCAATCACATAAGCGAAGCCGCACTGGTAACCGATGGCAAACCAAGTCCACTTGGCATTGTTCATCTCTCTGCGGATAGCACCGATGGCTGCAAAGCAAGGTGCGCACAGCAGGTTGAAGATCAGGAAGGAATAGCCTTGAACGCCGTTGAATGCGTCAGCAATGGCAGTGTACACATCGGAACCGCCGCCACCGTACAGGATACCCAAAGTACCTACGATGTTTTCCTTTGCCACCAGGCCGGTAATGGAGGCTACAACGGCCTGCCAATTGCCCCAGCCAAGGGGAGCAAAGATCCACTTGATGGCGCCGCCGATGGCAGCCAGGATGGAGAAGTTAATCTCTTCCTCAGACAGCATACGGAACTGGCCGTCAACCACACCGAAGTAAGTGGTGAACCATACAAAGATGGTGGACAGGGTGATGATGGTACCGGCCTTCTTGATGAAGGACCAGCCGCGCTCCCAAGTGGAGCGAAGCACATTGCCCAAGGTGGGCACATGGTAAGCCGGCAGCTCCATAACGAAGGGCGCCGGATCGCCGGAGAACATTTTGGTTTTCTTCAGCATAATACCGGACATAATAATGGCGGCCATACCAATGAAGTAAGCGGAGGTGGATACGATAGCAGAGCCGCCGAAGATGGCGCCTGCGATCATGGCGATAAAGGGCACCTTTGCACCGCAGGGGATAAAGGTGGTGGTCATAATGGTCATACGGCGATCGCGCTCATTCTCAATGGTACGGGACGCCATAACGCCGGGGATACCGCAACCGGTACCGATCAGCATGGGGATAAAGGACTTACCGGACAAACCGAACTTCCGGAAGATACGGTCCAGTACGAAAGCGATACGGCTCATGTAGCCGCAGCCTTCCAGGATCGCCAGTAGGAAGAACAGCACCAGCATTTGGGGCACGAAGCCCAGCACGGCGCCAACACCGGCGACAATACCGTCCAGCAGCAAACCGGACAGCCATTCGGGAGAATTGGCCTTCTCCAGCAGGTTACCCAGCAGAACCGGGATACCGGGCACCCAAACGCCGTATTCAGCAGCGTCCGGCGCGCCATAGCCCTCTTTGTAATCGGTGTTCTCATAGTTAGCAACGGCCTCTTCCAGGGCAGCTTTTTTGGTGCCGGTGTGGTCCGTTTTCTCCAGCGTTTCCTCATCCTCGGTGGTGTAGGTCACGCTTGCGTTCGCAGGGGTAGCGGCAACCAGCTGATCCAAAGCGGCCTTTGCATTGGCGTCATTGTAATTCTCGTTCTCCGTATCAATAGCGTCTGCCATATCTTCTGTGCCGTAGGCGTCAATAAAGCCGGCCAGAATATCGTCTGTGTCGCCATAGGTCTCCTCAGCGTCCGCAGCCTGGCTGGTGCCGATCCAAAACAGATGCCAGCCGTCGCCAAACACGCCGTCGTTGGCCCAATCCGTTGCGGAGGAGCCCACGGTGACCATGGAGATATAATACACCAGGAACATGACCACTGCAAAGATGGGCAAGCCCAGCCAACGGTTCGTCACAATCTTATCGATCTTATCGGAGGTGGACAGCTTACCGGCCTGCTTTTTCTTGTAGCAGCCCTTGATGATGGAGGCGATATACACATAACGCTCATTGGTGATGATGCTCTCCGCATCGTCGTCCAGTTCTTCCTCGGCAGCCTTAATGTCCTCTTCAATATGAGCAGCCACCTGGGCGTCCAAATCCATCTTAGCCAGCACCTTGTCGTCCCGCTCAAAGATCTTGATGGCGTACCAGCGCTGCTGCTCCTCCGGCAAGTTATGTACGGCAGCCTCTTCAATATGAGCCAGCGCGTGCTCTACCACGCCGGTAAAGGTGTGCTGGGGAACGGTGTGGCCGTTCTGTGCAGCCTGTACCGCAGCTTCGGCAGCCTCTTGAATGCCGGTGCCTTTCAGCGCGGAGATCTCTACCACCGGGCAGCCCAACTCCCGGGACAGCTCCTGGGTGTTGATCTTGTCGCCGTTCTTCTTGACCACATCCATCATGTTGATGGCAACCACCACCGGGATACCAAGCTCCACCAGTTGGGTGGTCAGGTACAGGTTACGCTCCAGGTTGGTACCATCAATGATGTTCAAAATGGCATTGGGGCGCTCACCGATCAGGTAGTCACGGGCAACCACTTCCTCCAAGGTGTACGGAGACAGGGAATAAATACCCGGCAGGTCGGTAATCACAACATCGTTGTGCTTCTTCAATTTGCCTTCTTTTTTTTCCACCGTTACGCCGGGCCAGTTACCCACGAACTGGTTAGAACCGGTCAGCGCATTAAACAGTGTGGTCTTGCCGCAGTTCGGGTTACCGGCAAGTGCAATTGTTATTTTCATCGGTCACATTCCTTTCTGTGCTTAACAATTAGTTATAACTAATTAGTGTTGACTAACGCGTTGGGCAAAATAAAAGAGCCTCCGCCCTCTTATTCCACCTCAATCATCTCTGCATCCGCCTTGCGAATGGAGAGCTCGTAGCCGCGCACACTTACCTCAATGGGATCGCCCAGGGGAGCGACTTTGCGCACATGCACATCCACGCCCTTGGTGACGCCCATATCCATGATACGGCGCTTCACTGCGCCCTCGCCGTGGAGCTTAACCACTTTGGCGTTGCCGCCTACCGGAACATCTCTGAGTGTTTTCATTGCTGTTTCCTCCTCACCTATACAAAAAATTATACACAAAGCAGATGGATCTGCTCCTTATACCATGATCTTGGCGGCCATTTCTTTGCTGATGGCCACACGGGTCTCCTTCACATTGACGATCAGGTTGCCCATCATATCCGTGATCACCTGCACATCGCCCCCGGCCACAAAGCCCAGGTCGTTCAGATGGGCACGCACCTCCGGCTTTCCGCCTACCTTTAAGATGGTGTAGGTCGCGCCGGTATCTGCTAAAGTTAAAGGCATCATAATACTAAATCCTCTTTTTCTCCCCGGCAAGCTGCCGAGGTTAGCTCTTTCTAACCGTCTATATGTTAGCACCGGCTAACTTATTTGTCAAGCCTTTCCGCCTATTTTTTGGGAAGTGAAATCCACTCTTGCAGATTTGCACAGAATGTTGTATAATATGTTCAATTCGTCTAAACAAATTACACAAAAATTAACGGTGATTTTATGAAAATTCAAGAATCCGCAGAGAACTATTTAGAGACGATTTTAATGCTCAGCCAGCGGGGCACGGACGTGCGTTCCATCGATATTGCCAATGAGTTGGATTTTTCCAAGCCCAGCGTGAGCATTGCCATGAAGAACCTGCGGGAGAACGGCTATATTGAGATGGACGACAATGGGCACATCACGCTGCTGCCCCCGGGGGAGGAGATTGCCCAGCGTATGTATGAGCGCCACACCTTTCTTTCCCGCTGGCTTACCGGCCTGGGGGTGGACCCAAAGACCGCTGTGGAGGACGCCTGCCGCATTGAGCATGTAATCAGCGCCGAGAGTTTTGATGCGCTCAAGCGCGCCTGCGCCACGCATACAGAATTAGATTTTGACGCCAACCGAGAATAATGCAATAAGAATAGGAAGGCACCCCATCTCCTAATGAGATGGGGTGCCTTTTTGTTTGCAATGCAGAAAAGAACCGGTAGGGGCCGATGCGCTCATCAGCTCGTGGACGGCAGGTTGCCGCCTCTACGGGTATTGAAAAACCGAAACAAAACTTATTTCTTGGTGGTCACGCTTTTCGCCTTGCTCCACCCGGAATAAAGTTTTACATTTTTGCCGTTCACTTTCACGGTCTTGTAGGTGCGCACCCGCACATAATACTTTTTCTTGGCGGACAGCTTGCTGACAGACTTGGAAGTCGTCTTATTCTTGCTGATCGTCACCGTCTTGGCTTTCTTAAACTTGCTGCTGGTACTGTACTGCACCTGATACCCGGAGGTTTGGGTCGCCTGCTTTTTCCAAGTGACCTTAAAGCCTTTCTTGGCAGCTTTCACTTTAGACACGCTGGTGCCCTTGGGCTTGATAACAAAAGTTGCGGACTTAGAGCCGATATAGTTGCCTTTGAAAGTCACCTTGACCGTGTACTTACCCACATTCTTACGGCCGGAGGGATAAGACACAGTGTAATACCGGCTGCCGATCTTATTACCCTTACTGTCCTTTACGGTTACAGACGGTTTCTTCGCCTTGCCGTCATAAGTGTAGGAGGCGGCAGACAGGGTCACCGTTTTGGGTGCGTACAGTGTAGAAGTGGTAGTCTTGCCACACACGGAGCACTTACGGGTGATCTTGCCGTTGGCGTTCTTCGTTGCGTTCGCCTTAACAGTGGAGGTCACCTGGTAAGAATGGGTGTGCTTGGCGTTCCAACTTGCGGCATTGGTGTTCTTCAGAGCGATCTTGTCAGTGCGGTTCACCGTAGCGGCATAATCAGAGGACTTCACCGTCTTGGTCGGTGCGCTCATACCGTGGAAGAACACCCAGTAGTACCAGTTCTCATCGGCAGGCTTAAAGCAGCCAACCCCAAAGGCCTGTACCTCGGGCGAAATATACACATTCAGCAGATCGCTGGAATTCTCCATCAAATAGTTGGCAGCAAAAGCGCCGTCCAGCACGCTGGTCTTGACCATAACAAAACCGCCGCGCTGTACGCCGGAGCCGTCGCAAACCACATACGCACTCTCGCCGTTGGGGCGATAATCCACATTGTAATATACATAGGCTTCCTTGGCGCGGAGCATAGCCGCGTCCAGCAGCTCCTGATCCATCGGTACGGTAGCCACCGCATTGCCCGTGCGGGTAGAGTTGATTGTTGCCAGCGCGTCAAAAGCGCCTTTGTAGCTTTGCTGGCCGCTGATATTCAGCCAAGTGTATTCGCGGCCGGAATACAGGGCGGCATTGTCGCTGTCATAGCGCACAGCCGCCTGGGCGGACAGACTGACGCTGAACACGGTGGTAAGCACCAGCAGCAGTGCCAAGGTGGTGGATAAAATCTTTTTCATAAGAAGAACTCCTTTCAAAATTCTTTCCCTAACTTTAACTTAACTATATCAAATTCCACTGCGAAAAGCAATAAAATCCACAACGGAAAAAGATAATAGACAAAAATAGGGGGGGTGGCGATGAACCACTCCCCCATTGTCGTTATTTTACAGACCAGCGACCTCTTTAATGTACTTGCGGGCCTTGACCGCGTAGGCAAAGGGATTGGCCTTGGCCGGGTCCTGCTCGGCCTCGACCACCACCCAGCCCTCGTAGCCGGTACGGTCCAAAATATCAAAGATAGGCTTAAAGTCCACATCGCCGTCGCCGGGCACGGTAAACACACCGGCACGCACAGCATCCAAAAAGCTCATGTGCTCCGGCACCACCCGGTTATTGTACACATCCAGGCGCACATCCTTCAGGTGCACATGCTTGACCCGACGGGCGTACTTCTCCAGTACCGGTACCGGGTCGATCCCGGCAAAGGTCAGGTGACCGCTGTCAAACAGCAGGAACACCAGTTCCGGATCCGTCAATTCCATCAAGCGGTCGATCTCCTCCGCCGTCTGCACGCCGGTGCCCATGTGGTGGTGCACGGTAAAGTACATACCCTTGGACCGGGCGTAAGCGCCCATTTCGTTAAAGCCCCGCGCCACCGTCTGCCACTGCTCTTCGGTATACACCGGCTTTTCGTCCAAAATGGATTTGTCCAGGCAGCCCTGAATGGAATTGCCCTGCTCAGAAGCACCGATCACCTTGGCACCCAAAGCGTGCAGCTTGTCGCAGTGCTGCTTAAAGGCGGCGATGGTCTCCTCATAAGGCTTGGAAGTCAGGTAAGACGAGAACCAAGCGTTGCAAATTTGCAGCCCGCGAATGTCCAAATACGGCTTGAGCACCGCCGGATCGGACGGATACTTGTTGCCGATCTCCGAGCCGGAGAAACCGGCCAGCGCCATCTCGCTGATGCACTGCTCAAAGGTATTTTCTGCGCCCAGGTCGGGCATATCGTCATTGGTCCAGCCGATGGGGGCAATGGCCAATTTTACTTTATCCGGGTTTAGCATAGGCTGTGCTCCTTAATAATCAAAAGTCTTGGCGATATTCGCCTGCATATCCGCATAGGCGGCGGCCACGGTCTCGCTCTTCGACACCTCCGCCACGCCCACGCGCCACCAGCTCTCAAAGCCGGGGGTCATGGTCTTGGGCAGTACCTTAATATCAAACAGGCACGCCCGGTCCTGGGTAGCTGCATCTGCCAGTGCGGCGCGCAGCTCCTCCGAGGTGCGGCAGGTGTAGCCCTTTGCACCGTAGCCCTCTGCGATCTTGGCAAAGTCCACGGCGATCTCCGCCCCGTCCAGCATACCCGTCTTAGGGTTGCGGGCGCGGAACACGGTGCCAAAGGTATCGGTGCCCTGGTTGTTTTGCAAATTCTCAATGCAGCCCCAACCCATATTGTCAAACAGGCACACATTGATCTTCAATCCCTCTTGCAAAGCGGTATACAACTCGCTGTGACCCATCAGGAAAGAGCCGTCCCCGCAGAAGGTGTACACTTCTTTGTCCGGGCACGCCAGCTTAGCGCCCAGAGCGCCATTTACCTCATAGCCCATATTGGAGTAGCCGTACTCCATGTGGTAGGTGCCCCGGTCCTTGGGACGGAACAGACGCTGCATATCCCCGGGCAGAGAACCGGCAGAGCCAAGAGCAATGGCGTCGTTGGGCATAAACTCGTTGATAATGCCCAGAGCCAAAGTTTGGTTCAGCCCACCGGGCAGCTCTTTGGTATAGTAATCGTCTACAATGGCTTCCCACTCGGCCTTGGCGGCTGCAATCTCACCGGTATAGGCAGTCTTGTACCCGGTCAAAGCAGGCAGCAGTGCCTCTAAGGTCATCTTCGCATCTGCCACAATGGCCTCGGCATCCATTTTATACGCGTCAAAGGGACAAATATTGATCCCCAGCACCTTGCGATCCTCGTTAAACAGCCACTTGGAAGAAGTGGTAAAATCGGAGAACCGCGTGCCCACGCCGATGATCAGATCAGCGTCCCGGCCGATCACATTGGCAGCCTTGCCGCCGGTGACGCCGATACCGCCCAGGTTCAGCGGGTGCTGCCAAGGCACCAAGCTGCGCCCGGCCTGCGTCTCTGCAATGGGAATATTATAAGTCTCCGCCAATTTTTGCAGGGCAACCTCTGCCCCGCTGTAACGCACACCGCCGCCGCAGATAAGAATGGGTTTTTTGGCCTGCTTGATCGCAGCCACTGCCCGCTGCAGCTGGCTCTGTGCCACCGGGCGGCGATCCAGGTGCCACACCCGCTTTTGCAGGAAGTGCACCGGATAGTCGTAGGCCTCGCCCTCCACATCCTGTGGCATGGCCAGACAAACGGCGCCGGTATCCGCCGGGTCTGTCAGCACCCGCATGGCATTTAGGCAGGCGGTCATCAACTGCTCTGGCCGATTGATCCGGTCAAAATAATGGCACACGCCCTTAAAAGCATCTGTTACCGTGCGGCCGTAGTTGTCAAAAAACTCGGCCTGCTGGAGCACCGGGTCCGGCTGACGACAGGCAAAGGTGTCGCCGGGCAGCACCAACAGTGGAATGCGGTTGGCAGTGGCGCAGCCGCAAGCGGTAACCATATTGGTCGCGCCCGGGCCGATGGAGGACACGCAGGGAATAATGGCCTTACGATCCATCTGCTTGGCATAAGCCACAGCAGCCAGCGCCATATTCTGCTCATTCTTGCCCTGATAAAATTTCAGGTTATGGCCCCCCTGCTCCAGCGCCTGACCCACGCCCACCACGCACCCGTGGCCAAAAATGCCAAAGATGCCGCTGACGAACTTGCTTTCTACGCCGTCACATTCGATATATTGATTGTCCAGGAACTGTACCAGCGCCTGGGACATGGTCAGTCTAACTCGCTTCATATACTCAAAGTCCTTTAGATTGAAATTATGCTTCGATCTCGCTGAGCTTTACCGGGCGGTGCTCGGCCAGCGACTTTTTGGCAGCCAGGCCCATACGCAGCGCCTGCAAGCCGTCCTCCACCGTGGTCTTGGTGGGCTTATCGTGGAGCACACAGTCGATAAATTCGGTCATCTCGTCGGTAAAGGACTGCATATACCGCTCCAGGAAGAAATACAGCGGCTTATCCGTCACCTTGCCGTTCTCATCAATAAACGCCACATGGGTGGGGGTGTCGTTGGCAGCGGAAGCCTGGGCCTTAGATCCAAACACCTCCAGCCGCTGGTCGTAGCCGTAAGAGGCCTTGCGGCAGTTGTCAATAACACCAATGGCGCCGTTCTTGAATTTCAGGCTGACCAGCGCCGTGTCCACATCTCCTGCTTCACCGATGGCCGGGTCTACCAGCACGGCAGCGTTGACGAACACTTCCTCCACCTCGCCGCCGATAAAGCGAGCCATATCAAAGTCATGGACGGTCATATCCAAGAAGATGCCGCCGCTGACCTTTACATAAGAAACCGGGGGCGGCTCCGGGTCGCGTGAAGTGATCTTAATGGTCTGGAGCTGGCCGATCTTGCCGGCGTTTGCCAAATCTTTAATGGCGGCAAAGTTGTGGTCGTACCGACGGTTAAAGCCGATCTGCAGCTTTACCCCCGCCTCTTTTACAGCCGCTTCCACTGCCTTGATCTTGGCAACGGTCAAATCCACCGGTTTTTCGCAAAAGATATGCTTGCCGGCCTTGGCCGCCTCCACAGCAATATCCGCGTGGGTATCGGTAGAGGAGCAGATCAGCACTGCATCCACCGTAGGATCATTGAGAATTTCGTGATAATCCTGCACCGCCTTGGGAATACCCAGGTCGTCCGCCACCTTTTGGGCGTTCTCCGGGAACAGGTCGCTAATGGCCACGATCTCCGCCTGGGGAATGTGGTAAGTAATGGATTTGGCGTGCACCTGGCCGATCCGACCGGCGCCGATGATGCCAACGCGCAGTTTTTGCATAAACAGTACCTCTCTTAAAAGCAATTCCGGGCGCCCGCACGAGCGTACCCTATATCAAATTTTAGTTTAACACAGGGCTGATTTTTATGCAATAGAACAAAACTGACAAAGATAAGGGCATGTTTTTAGGCAATGTGCCGATTATTGGACATTCGGGGCAAAACTGTCCTGTGCCTCCGGCGGGATTTACAGAAATGTCACAGACCCTATATTGCAATCCCGAGCAAGAGTATGTATAATAGAGAGTGCAGATATAATAAAGTAATATAGTATCTTAAAATACAGGAGAAACCAAATGAGCTACACTTATAATACCCACGGTACCTGCTCCCGGCAGATCACCTTTGATTTGGACGAGGAGGGCAAGGTACGCAATGTAAAATTCCTTGGTGGCTGCAACGGCAACCTGCAAGGTATCGCCGCACTGGTAGAGGGTCAGCCGGCAGAAGATGTGATCCAAAAGCTGCGTGGCATCAACTGCAACGGCAAGGGCACCTCCTGCCCGGATCAGCTGGCAAAAGCTATTGACGAAGTTCTGTAAAATCCTGCAAAAGGAGCAAGTATATGTTCAGATTGAAGAGCAACGCCCTGCAACGGGAATTTAAGGTCAACGAGGGGTATCTGTACGCCTCCCGCATTCGCAACACCCGCTCCGGTATGGACCTGGTGCCGGACGGCAACAGCACGGAATTCACCTTTCACTTTACGGACGGCACCGAGTTCTCCTCCAAGGGACTGAAGGTGACGGACTCCGCCGAGCGGGACGGTAAGCTGGTGTTTACCTTTGAAGAATTTGAGGGCATCACCGTGACCATGCGCTACTGGGTGGGCCGGGACGGCAACACGCTGAAAAAGCAACTGCAATTTATCCAAGCCACCGAGGACAAGGTGATCGACTACATTGCGCTGGAACACATCGGTGTGATCAACTCACAGACCCACTTCTCGATTCCGGACGACGTGGAGACCAGCATGCAGATCCCGGACGCTATGGCGATCCTGGGTCAGCCCTTTTACATTGACAGCCTGTTCTTCGGCTGTGAGTTTCCGGCCACGGACAACCGTATTCAGTACGGCATCGGTCAAGTCAAATACTATGTAGGTCACCCGGTACACGGCCGCTTTACCTGCCCTGCTACTGTCATGGGCGGCGCCACCGGCAACACCATGGCAGAGGTGCAGGGTGCGTTCTTTGACTACATTGAATACATCAGCACCAAAAGCGACTTCCGCGTGCAGTACAACAGCTGGTACGACCACATGCTGGACATTGACGCGGACAATATTGAACGCTCTTTTTATGAGATCGAGCAGGGGCTTAGCGATCACGGCGTGCCCCCACTGGACGCCTATGTGATCGACGACGGCTGGAACAACTACAAAGCGCCGTTTTGGAGCTTTAACAAAAAGTTCCCCAACAAGCTGACGGACGCCACCGACCAGTGCCACAAGCTGGGCTCCACCTTTGGCCTTTGGCTGGGTCCTCGCGGCGGCTACACGGCAGCCACTCCCCGCTTTGCCAAAAAGATTGAAAAAGGCGGAAACGGCTACCTGAACAGTAACAGTATGGACATTTGCGTCGGCTCGGAGAAATACCTGCAAAATCTGGAAAAATTTCTCACGGATACCTGCACGGAATTTGACATTCAGTACCTGAAGCTGGACGGCTTTTGCCTAAAGCCCTGCACCAACCCAAAGCATGACCACATCACCGGCGGCGAGAACGATATGTATTTTGTTACGGAAATGTGGCAGCGGTGGATCAACCTGTTCACCCGCCTGCGGGAGAGCAGAGCCAAGGACAACAAGCCCCTGTGGATCAATATGACCTGCTATGTGAACCCCTCTCCCTGGTGGCTGCAATATGTGAACAGCGTGTGGCTGCAAAACTCCATGGACATCGGCTTTGCCAAGAACCTGGAGCAGCAGGCTCAGGTAGACGCGGAGATCACATACCGGGACTCCATGTACTACGACTTTATGTGCACCCGCGCACTGCAATTCCCGGCCAAGAATATTTACAATCACGAACCGATCTACGGCAACACCGCTAAGGTGGAGTATACCGACGAGGAATTTGAAAAGTTCCTGTTTTGGAATGCTTGTCGGGGCCAGGCCTTTAACGAGCTGTACCTGAGCTACAATAAGATGAACAGCGCCAAGTGGCGCATTCTCGCCCGTATGCTCCGCTGGCAAAAGGCCAACCACCATATCTTAAAGAACGCCATGCTGCTGGGCGGCGACCCGGCAGAGAACAACATTTATGCCTATGCCGCCTGGACAAAGGCGGGCGAAGGAATCATTGCCCTGCGCAATCCCACAGACGAGAAAACGGATCTGACCCTGACCTTGAACAAGCTGATGGGCTGCCCGGAGAATCTGCGGGCGGTAAAGTGCTACAATGTGTACAACACCACCGGGGCGGACAGTCTGGATCTGTTCTCCTATGGGGATAAAATGCAGATCACCCTGGCGCCCTTTGAAATGAAGATCTTCCAGTTCGGCGACCGGGACAACCGCTGCCTGGCACCGGAGAATACAAACGACTTCACTTTATCCTTTACGGTGAGCAATAACGCAGACGCCAATATCTGCAGGGGCAAGGACGTGGCAATTTGGATCGCAAACGGCGTCCTGCACGGCACGTTCGGCGACTGTAAGATCCAAGCGCCCCTTGTGGACGGTGCCCACCACATCACCTTTGTACGGTACAAAAACAAAATGGTCAAACTCTTTATGGACCGGCAGTTGGTGGGCAGCGCGTACGCACCGGAGGCAGCCCCACAGATTGCCACCGATGACCTAGCCTCCAGCGCAGCAAACTTTAGCGTGGCTGACGGCTCCACCCCCTTTGAGGAGCTGATGGACTTAAAGGCGGTACTGTCCGGTTCCCGCAAATTCAAACGAAAGCGTAAATAACCATGGCAAACGAAGAAAATAAAAAGCAAAAAAGCAAGCTGCGGGAGGTCATAGACTTTCTGCTGCCCATTCTCATTGCGGTAGCGGTGGCACTGGTGTTAAAATATTGCGTCATTGCCAACGCCGTGGTGCCCACCGGCTCTATGCTGAACACCATTCAAGAGGGCGACCGGGTGATTGCCAGCCGCCTGGCCTATGTAAAGGACGACCCCCAGCGGTACGATATTGTCATTTTTAAGTACCCGGACGATGAGAAGCAGTATTATGTAAAGCGCATTGTCGGCCTGCCCGGCGAGACGGTGGAGGTGGTCAACGGCGTAGTCTATGTGACCAAGACGGACGGCAAGACCGTTCAGCTGGACGACAGCTTTGTGACCAAAGAGACGCCAACCGGCAACTACGGACCTTACACCGTACCGGCAGACAGCTACTTTATGATGGGCGACAACCGCAATCACAGCGAGGACTCCCGCTTTTGGCAAAACAAATTTGTCAAGAAGAATAAGATCGTTGGCAAGGTGGAGTTCCGCTACTATCCCAAGTTCTCCACCATTGACTGATAAGGAAAGAATGCAATGAAGTGCACCAAATGCGGCAGCGATGCCGTAATGAAAGACGGCGACTGGCTCACCTGTCTAAACTGCGGCAATGTGATGTTTGACACTCGCCGCCCGGAAGAGACGGCGGCAGAGATCAGCCCCACCAAGCTGCTGGAGCAGATGGAGGCCGCTGCGGCACAGGAAGAAGCGCCATCTCAACGCCGCACCCGCCCGGAGAAAAAGCGCAAGTCCCGCCGCAAAGCCAAGGCTGCCGCGGACAAGGCGGAGGAAAAGAACCCGGTCAAGGACATTGTGGACTTTATGCTGCCCATTGTGATTGCCGTAATCCTGGCCCTGCTGCTGAAAACACTTGTGTTTGCCAATGCGGTAGTGCCCTCCGGCTCCATGCTCAGCACCATAGAGATCGGCGACCGGATCGTGGCCAGCCGACTGGCCTATATCACCAACGACCCCCAGCGGTACGATGTGGTGATCTTCAAATACCCGGACGATGAGCGCCAAAATTATGTAAAGCGCATTATCGGGCTGCCAGGCGAAACGGTGGAGATCAAGGACGGCACCGTCTATGTGACCCAAACAAACGGCAAAACCATTCAGCTGCGCGACGACTTTGTCACCTACTGCACCCCGGTGGGCGATTATGGCCCCTACAAGGTACCGGAGGACAGCTACTTTATGATGGGTGACAATCGCAACGACAGCGAGGACTCCCGCTTTTGGGACCACAAGTTTGTAAAGAAAAAGAAGATCGTGGGCAAAGTCGTCTTTTGCTACTACCCCAGCATCCATAAAATCAAATAGACAATTCGCATGGCGGGAGCTTGCTCCCGCCACATTCTTTGCCATAAAGCTAAAAAAAGGACCTGTTCGTGTGAACAGGTCCTTTGCTTCTATATTAGGAAAAATTATCTGGGATAGCGCTTGACAACACGCAGGCGCTCCATGGCGCGAGCCAGGTTGGCCTGGGAGTGGTGGTACTCCATTTGGCTGTGGTGCTGGCGCATTTCTTCCTCTGCGCGCTCCTTGGCTTCCTTAGCACGGCGGGCGTCGATCTCATTGGGCAACTCCGCAGACACGCACACCAAGGTGGCCTCATTGTTAACAAACTCCAAAAAGCCGCTGCCAACAAAGGCGTGAATGATCTTGCCCTGGGTATCCTTAATGCGCATTTCGCCCACTTCCACCGGGGTTACACAGTTCTCGTGCTGGGCCAGGAAGCCCACCTCGCCGCCGTCGATAGCCGGGATCACCAGGGTCTGCGCCCGGCCGTCATAAAACACACGGTTGGACGCCACAATTTTCAATTTGAATGTATTGTCTGCACCCATACGGGCACCTCCTCGCTACAAGGATCACTTCTGCATTTGCTTGGCTTTCTCCAGCACATCGTCCAGGGTGCCTACATTGAAGAATGCCATCTCCGGCACATCGTCTACCTCGCCGTTGATGATGGCCTTAAAGCCGCGAATAGACTCCTTCAGCGGTACAAACACACCGGGAATACCGGAGAACTGCTCGGCCACATGGAAAGGCTGGGACAGGAACTTCTGGATCTTTCTTGCACGGTAAACGGTGACCTTATCCTCGTCGGACAGCTCCTCCATACCCAGAATCGCAATAATATCTTGCAGCTCTTTGTATTTTTGCAGGTACTCCTGTACCTTACGAGCCACCTCATAGTGCTCCTCGCCCACTACATCGGCCTCCAAAATACGAGAGCTGGACTCCAGCGGGTCCACAGCCGGGTAAATACCCTGCTCCACGATCTTTCTGGACAGTACGGTAGTGGCGTCCAAGTGGGCAAAGGTGGTGGCCGGTGCCGGGTCGGTCAGGTCATCCGCAGGCACATACACAGCCTGTACGGAGGTGATAGACCCGTTCTTGGTGGAAGCGATACGCTCCTGCACCTCGCCAACATCCGTTGCCAGCGTGGGCTGGTAACCTACTGCGGAGGGCATACGGCCCAGCAGAGAGGAAACCTCGGAACCTGCCTGTACAAAACGAAAGATATTATCAATAAACAGCAGAACATCCTGGTGCTCCACATCACGGAAGTACTCCGCCATGGTCAACCCGGTTTCTGCCACACGCATACGGGCGCCGGGCGGCTCGTTCATTTGGCCAAAGACCAAGGCTGTCTTTTGCAGCACGCCGCTCTCGCGCATTTCGTTCCACAGATCGTTACCCTCACGGGAACGCTCGCCTACGCCGGTAAAGATGGAGTAACCGCCGTGCTGGGTGGCTACATTGGTGATCAGCTCCTGGATCAGCACCGTCTTACCTACGCCGGCGCCGCCGAACAGACCGATCTTACCACCCTTTTGATAGGGGGTCAACAGGTCGATAACCTTGATACCGGTCTCCAAAATCTCCACATTCGGGGACTGGTCCTCAAAGCTGGGGGGCTGCCGGTGAATGCCCCAGTGCTTCTCGCCGCTTAGGTCCTCCAGACCGTCCAGGGTATCGCCTACCACATTGAACAGGCGGCCCAAGGTCTTTTGGCCTACAGGCACGGAGATGGAGCTGCCGGTGGCAACCACTTCCATATCCTTGCACAGACCGTCAGATGTTGCCAGCATAATGCAGCGCACACAGTTGTTGCCGATGTGCTGGCTCACTTCCATCACCAGGCGCTTGCCGTCCAGCTGCACCTCCAGCGCCTCCTTAATGGCGGGCAGTTCGTCCGGGAACGCCACATCCACAACGGGGCCCATGATCTGAATGATTTTGCCCTTATTCATAGGATTGCCTCCGATTGTTAGTCAGTTTTCTTCTTTTGCGCCTTGGCGCCGGCGATCACTTCCGTGATCTCCTGGGTAATGGCAGACTGCCTTGCCCGGTTATAATCTATGGTCAGCTGATTGAGCATATCCTTGGCCGCGTTGGTAGCCGTCTGCATGGCGGTCATACGGGCGTTATGCTCGGAGCAATAGGACTCCACCAGCGCGCCATACACAAACCCGGCCACATAGTTGGGCACAATGTGCTCAAACACTTCGTCCGGTGACGGCAAAAACGCCACCTGATCGTAATATTTCCGATCCCGGTGCACAGAGATCTGTTCCTGCTCCAAAGGCAGCAGTTGGTGGCACTCGGCCTGCACATTCAGGGAGTTGATCATCTTGGTATAGATGATATACACCTCGTCCAGCTCACCGCTGACAAACAGCTCCGTCACTTGCTCCGCAATATACCGTGCCCGGTTCATATTCGGGTTCTGGGCCGTGTACTTAAAGTCTATGTCGACGGGAATGTTCTTGGTCTCAAAATACCGGCGGCCCACTTCGCCCACCACAAAGAGTTTGTTATGGTTCTCGTTCTCTCCGGTGTGGGTGGCCTCCTCGGCGATCTTGATCACATTGTGGTTGTAGGCACCGGCCATGCCCTTGTCGGCGGTGACCACAATATAGCCTTTTTTTCGATCCTCTGGCGCCAAATCGGGCCGCTGGTCAAAAAAGCGGTTACCGGCATCCGGCGATTCCATCAGGATCTTAGCCAAAGCGTCCTGCATGGTGAAGAAGTACGGCTCCGTATTCTTCAGGTCCGTTCTGGCCTTTGAGAGCTTGGAGGACGAGATCATATACATGGCGTTGGTGATCTTCATGGTGTCCTTAATGCTCTTCATCCGGCTTTGGATCTCTCTTGCATTAGCCATGGTTTACCTTCTTATATTCATCGGTTGCGGCCAGGATCTCCTCCCGCAGTTCGTCGGTGAGCACCTGATCCTTTTCAATGGTCGCCACCAGCTCCGGGTACTTGGCGTTTACGAACTCCAGCAGTCCGGTCTGGAACGCCTTAATCTTTCTCGGTTCCACATCCATAAACTTGTGGCCGATGGCTGCCACCAAGGACACCACCATATCCGACAGGGACAGCGGGTGACACAGAGGCTGCTTTAACAGCTCCATCAAGCCCTTGCCGTAGGTCAGGCTGGCCTTGGTTTCATCGTCCAGATCTGAGGAAAACTGGGTAAATACTTCCATCTCACGGAACTGAGCCAGGTCGATACGCAGAGAACCGGCGGCCTTCTTCATGGCCTTGGTCTGGGCTGCGCCACCTACACGGGATACGGACAGACCTACATTTACAGCCGGGCGCTGACCGCTGAAGAACAGGTCGCTCTCCAAGAAAATCTGGCCGTCTGTAATGGAAATCACATTCGTGGGAATGTAGGCGGAAAGGTCGCCTGCCTGGGTTTCAATAATAGGCAGAGCGGTAAGAGAGCCGCCGCCCAACTTGTCGGACAGTCGGCTGGAACGCTCCAGCAGCCGGGAGTGCAAATAGAACACATCGCCGGGATAAGCCTCACGGCCGGGACTTCTTTCCAGCAGCAGGGACAGCGCACGGTAAGCCACTGCGTGCTTGCTCAGATCATCGTACACGATCAAGCAGTCCTTGCCCTTGTACATAAAGTATTCTGCCATTGCGGTGGCGGAATAGGGAGAAATATATTGTAGAGAGGACGGGTCGGAAGCAGTGGAGCACACCACGATGGTATAGTCCAAGGCACCGTACTTATCCAGCGTATGCACCAGCTTTGCCACGGTAGACGCCTTTTGACCGATGGCGTTATAAACGCAGATCACATCCTTGCCCTTTTGGTTCAGGATGGTGTCAATGGCAATAGAGGTCTTACCGGTCTGGCGGTCGCCGATGATCAACTCACGCTGGCCACGCCCAATGGGGAACATAGAGTCAATGGACAGAATACCGGTAGCCAAAGGGGTATCTACCGACTGCCGATCCACAATGGAGGGCGCCGGTTCTTCAACCGGGCGGTAGTCGTCAGACTGGATCTCGCCCTTGCCGTCGATCGGCTCGCCCAAAGCGTTGACAATACGGCCAATAAAGCCCTCGCCTACCGGCACGCCGGCACGCTTATGGGTACGCACAGCGGTAGAGCCCTCGTGGATCTCGCTATCCTGGCCAAACAGGATGCAACCGATCTGGTTCTCCTTAATATCCTGGACCATGCCCTTGACCCCGGAGTCAAACACCACGATCTCGCCGTACATGGCGTGGTTCATACCGTAAATGGTGGCAATGCCGTCGCCTACGCGAACAACCTTGCCCACTTCCTCGTCATTTTGGTTAAAGTCGTAATTGGTGATCTCCTCGCGGAGAATGGATACGATCTGATCCGAACTGATTGCTGCCATTACTTCACTTCCCCAGTCAGTTTTTGCTGTAATTTATCTAACTTGCCCTTTACGGAGCGGTCATATTCACAGTCGCCGCAGCGCAGAATAAACCCGCCCAGCAAGTCCGGCTGTACCGCAATGTCCAGCTCCACATTGGCGGCACCGAATTTCTTTTTCACAAACGCGCGCATTTTCTCTGTCTGTTCCGCACTGGGCGGCTCCACGCAGAGCAACTGCGCCCGAACCGTGCCCGCTTTTTGGCGGCACAGATCCTGATAGGCCTCAAAAATCTCTGTCAGTGCATACACGCGCTCATGCTTGCAAAGCACCTTCATAAAGGAGGAAAAGGGCGGCGTAAAAATACGGTCCAGGCACTTTTCCTTCTCTGCAAAGCGCACTCTGGGATCAGAGAGCACCTGGGTGAGCAGCGGATTTTCACGCAGCAAGGTTTCTGCTGCTTTTATCTGCTGTTCGTCCAGATTCAGTTCCCCCAGCACCAGCGCATAATTCTGTGCGGTTACGGTCATACCGGATCACCGCCGTCCTGCCCCGCCAGAAAATCGTCATAGATCGCGCTGTTATCCAGCTCAGACGCCTCTTTAGACACCACCTTGGCCGCAGCGTCCATTGCCAGTGCAGCAATGTCATGCTTAACGGACTGGAGTGCCTCATTGCGCTCATGCTCGATGGTCTGGTGCGCGTCGCGTACCATCTTGTCCGAGGTGAGCTTGGCCTGGTCTACGATCTTGTCAGCTTTGGCTTTGGCAGTGACCTTTGCGTCTGCAATCAAGCGTGCCGACTCCTCGTCCGCACCGGCTAAGCGACCCTCATATTCTGTTTTCAGAGCGCCTGCGGCTCGACGATCCTCGTCGGCGTCTTTGAATTGTTGGTCTATCATGGACTGCCGTTTATCCATGGCACCCAGCACCTTGTTCCAGACAAATTTCTTCATCAGGATATAGAAGATCACCAGGTTGACCACGGTAAAGAGCAGATTCCAGTCTAATGACAGCATAGACACTGCTTCCTTTCTGCTTGTGGATTTTCTCGGTTATTTCATAATGAAGATGATCAAAATACCGATAACCAGACCGTAAACAGCCGTTGCCTCTGCCAGGGCGCAGCCCAGGATCAGAGCGGTACGAATGTCACCGGCAGCCTCGGGCTGACGAGCGATGGCGTCTACTGCCTTACCGGTTGCAAGGCCGATGCCGAGACCTGCTGCTACACCTGTAAGTACGGCGATTGCCGCTGCGATTGCTACTGTCATGATAAATTTCTCCTTTTCTGTAAAAGTTCTATTTAATCTTCAATGGCTTCCTGAATGTACAGTGAGGTCAAAAAGACGAACACATACGCCTGGATAAAACCATCGAAAATATCAAAGTAAAGGCTCAATGCCACCGGAATTGCTACCGGCACCACCGATTCGATCAGCTTCATAATAATGAAAGCGCCGATGATGTTGCCGAAAAGTCGGAAGCAAAGAGACATGGGCTTGATGACCAGCTCCAACAAATTGATGGGCAGTACGATGGGTACCGGCTTAGCAAAGGACTTAAGCCATCCCTTCGTACCCTTTTTATGAATACCGGCGTACTGAACCAGGATAATGCTGGTCAGCGCCAGACCTAAGGTTACATTCAGTTCCTTGGTAGGGGACTTAAAGCCGAAGATGCCGCACATATTGCAGGCACCGATATAAACAGCTACCGTCATCATCCAAGGAATATAACGATCCCCGTCCGGACCCATAACGTCGTGGAAGAATGCACGCATTTTGTCTACGCACATTTCAATAAACAGCTGGCGTTTGGAGAGCTTGCCCTCCACCTTCAGTCCACGGGTGAGCAAAATACCGGCGATCAGGAACACCGCCATAATGATCCAGCTGACGACTGTGCCCTCGTCGATCTTGAGCTTGCCGCCAAACAGACTGAACACCGTTTCCGTATTCAGTTCTTCGATCAATTTACTTGCCACATCGGTTTTCAGCAGCAACGCCGTCACCTCCAATCAATCCTTATTTCCATTGCTCATTTTACACCCCCGTTTCTCAAAAGTAAACAGGGTTCCGGCAAATTTGAACACCAAGATGTAAAAAAATCGTCTAAAAAGCGCAAGGAATTTGGTTAAAATTTCCGTACATTTATTACTCTTTGTAAAATGTGCTTATACTTTTCGGCGTTGTATCGGGCTTTTTGCGCATTTTCGCTGGTGTACAGGTTGTATAACTGGCTTGACAAGATCAAAACCGAGCAAAAGCCGTCCATGCCCACAGAGAAAACTGCAACTTTCTTATTTACTTTGGCGGCAAAGGGGTATATAATGAAGTTTCAAGAAAGAACCCCACAACCAAGGAGGAAAAAAGATGGCTGTACTTGTAACAGGCGGCGCCGGTTATATCGGCTCTCACACCTGCGTGGAGTTAATCAACGCAGGCCAGGATGTGGTAATCCTGGATAATTTTTACAACTGCAAGCACTCGTCGCTGGATCGGATCCGCGCGCTGGTGGATCGTGACTTTAAGTTCTACGAATGCGACATTCGGGACCGAGAGGGTCTGAACAAAGTCTTTGAGACAGAGGACATTGACTGCGTCATTCACTTTGCCGGGCTGAAGGCCGTGGGCGAGAGCGTGCACAAGCCTCTGGAATATTTTGATAACAATGTAAACGGCACCCTGGTACTGCTGGATGTGATGCGCCACCACGGCTGCAAAAAGATCATCTTCAGCTCCTCCGCCACAGTGTACGGCATGAACAACATTGCCCCCTTTACCGAGGATATGGAGATCGGTGGGGTCACCAACCCCTACGGGCGCACCAAGTATATGATCGAGTGCATTCTCCAGGATCTGTATGTGAGCGATCCCAGCTGGAGTATTTGCCTGCTGCGGTACTTTAACCCCATCGGCGCCCACAAGAGCGGCACCATGGGCGAGGACCCCAACGGCATTCCCAACAACCTGATGCCCTACATCACCCAAGTGGCTGTGGGTAAGCTGAAGAAGCTGGGCGTGTTTGGTAACGACTACCCCACCCCGGACGGCACCGGCGTACGGGACTATATTCATGTGGTGGATCTGGCGCTGGGTCATGTAAAGGCAGTGGAAAAGCTGGAAAAGGATCAAGGCCTGTTTATTTACAATCTGGGCACCGGCATCGGTTACAGTGTGCTGGATGTGGTCAAGGCCTTTGAAAAGGCCAACGGCGTGGACATTCCCTATGAAATCAAACCCCGCCGGGACGGCGATATTGCCACCTGCTACTGCGATCCCTCCAAGGCTAAGCGTGAACTGGGCTGGCAGGCTACCCGCTCGCTGGAAGAAATGTGCGAGGACTCCTGGCGCTGGCAAAAGCAGAACCCCAATGGTTACCCGGACTGATTTTATAATAAGTGTATATAGAAGAAGCGGAGGGGCAAAACGCACCTCCGCTTTTCTTAATACCTTAGATTATTTGAACTTGGCATACAAAATTGAAGCCAGGATCACATCAATCACAAACAGCACCAAAGATACCACGCCCATGATTTGCGCTCTGTGGCACAGCTGTTGATTTTCCTCTGTCAGCTTCGCGCCCTTTTGCTTAAACACCGCCGGCACTACCATAGCCATAATGCCAAAAGCGGGACAAATGCCCAAAAGGCACAGACCGATAATCGCACTGGTCTGGGCAAAGCGCGCCAGCTTATCAATAATCGTTTTATTCATGGCAATTCTCCTTATCTCCTGCGGTGGCTTTACGCTCCAACAGGCCATATTTTCGTTGCAGACGGGTAATCTTTTGCTCCAACGGCGTACCAAACAGCACCAAAAAGACTGCGGTAGACCCGCCAAACACCAAATCAAAAGGTGCGCCGGAGGCATACACCGCCAGCACCGCAGGCCAAGTAAAGTCCGTCACCGTCATTAAAACCGTGCTCAAATCCACCACCAGGCCGTACACCACTGTGGCTAAAAAGAAGCCCACCAGCGCCAGCACCCAGCGGTTCACCCGTCCGGGACGCAGCAGCATGCCGGCCAGCAGCCCCACCAATCCCAGCGCCACCATTTGAAAGGGGGTCCATATGCCTTGCCCAAACAGGAAGTTAGACAAAAAGGCGGACAGCGCCCCCACCATATAACCGGAAAAGGGACCAAGACACATACCGGCCACGATCACCACCGCGGCAATGGGCTTCACCTGAGGGATCAGATAAAACACTGCCCGGCTGACCACCGCCAGCGCCGTTAAGACGGACAGCAGCGCCATCTCTCTGGCAGAGATCGGTTTCCGCTCCAGGTGCAAAAAGAACGGCAGCGCACTGAACAGCAGCAAAACCGCCGCCACCAAGTACCAAGAGGTAGTGTCTGCAAAGCACACCTGCCACACCACCAGCAGCACCGGCAAAACCAAAAACAACAGGGTCAGCAATACCCGCTTCATAGAACCAGGTCCTCCGGCGATACGGCGTCCGGCAGCGCACGGCAGGTCACCCGGCGCACACCGGTGGTGTACAGCTCCATGCCGGCAAAGAAAGCCCGCCGAGGCCGAGGCGGGGTCACCACCCGGTTGCACAGAAAGGCCGCTTCATCACTGTAAGTACCGGCAAAATCCAGATCGTGCGTCACCAGCACCACCGTTTTACCGGCAGCGCACAAGTGGCGTAACCGGGCGCCCAGCTGCGCTTTTGCATCGGCGTCCAACCCGGCGGTAGGCTCATCCAGCAGCAGCGTATCGGCGCCGGTATCCAGCACCATGCCCAGCCCCACCAGTCGGCTTTCGCCGCCGGACAGATCCAGCGGGTGCCGGGCGGCCAGGTGAGCAATGCCCAGGTGCTGCAATGTTTCCGCCTGCACCAACTGATCTACTCGGTCCCGGGTAAACAGATACTGCACCGTTTGGGGCAGCAAGGCAGTGGGCACCGGGCGCTGCACCTTGCCTGCGTAGGGCTTCAACACACCGGCCATCACCCCCAGCAGGGTGCTCTTGCCGCTGCCGTTGGCGCCTACAATACCATAGCACTTGCCTGCCGTTAAGGTCAGGGACAGGCGAAAGAGTACATCGGCGCTCTTTTTCTCATAAGCAAAGCAAATCTCTTTTAAGGTCAATACCGACTTACCTGCAGGTTGGGGTGCAGGCGCCGGCTTGCACCGCAGATGGGCGGCCAAAGGCTGGGCCTCCCGCACCGTCAGCGGTACTTCGTCAAACAGGATTGCCCCCACCGGCAGCGCCTGCAACATGGGGTCGCCGCTTTGCCGCAAGGCACGAGCAAAGGCATGGGGATCGTCATAACAGGTGCAGCGCCCGGCGTTAAGCAACAGCACGCCGTCCGCCTGTGCCAAAGCTGCGCCGGGGGTATGGGTACTCATTAGCACCGTTACGCCCAACTCGCGGTTCAGCCGCAGCAGCACCTGCAAAAATTTTTCTTCCGCCGCCGGATCCAGCGCCGCACAAGGCTCGTCCAGCAAAAGCACCTGAGGCGAGCCGGTCATAGCTGCCGCCAGGGACAGCAGTTGCTGTTCCCCACCGGACAAAGAGGCAGTAGTGCGCTCCATCAGCGGCTCCAAATGGAAGAATGCGGCACACTCCCCCACCCGCCGCGCTACGGCAGCACCGTCCAGCCCGACGTGCTCCGGTGAGAACGCCAGTTCCCGCTGCACACTGTCCGTGACTAAACTGTCCTGTGGATTTTGAAAAACGAAACCTGCCGGGCTGTCACAGTGGAGCTGCCCGCTCAAAGCACCGTGCGGCGCGATCTCCCCTTGCAGCAGCCGCAGTAAAGTGCTCTTGCCACTGCCTGATGGTCCCATCAGCAAATAAAAGCCGCCGGACGGAATGGAAAAGGTTACATCGGAAAGTGCCGCTCTGTCGGCGTCCGGGTAAGTGAAATTCAGTTTTTCCGCTTCAATCGCCGCCATTGCAGTGCCTCCCCTACATTTGAGATCGTCGGGCAAAAACAAAGCAAGCCCGCTGCCGCCGCCCCTAAGGGAGACAGGGTGACCCATTCCAACTGCGGGTCAAAATAAAAAGTAAGGCCGCCGGTGAGCGCCACCGCCAGCACCGTGATACTCAGCAGGAGCACCACGGCCAGCTCTACGCCGTCCGCCACACCAAATATAAACGGATCGTACACCCGACGACGCCCCTTGCCGTAGCCCCGGGCGCGCATAGCGTCCGCCGTGGTCATACTCCCCTCCAGGGACAAGGTGACCAGCGTAGAAAACTGATCCAGTGCCTCGTGCAGGGGCTTTTCTTTCGCCAGTCCCGCACCGGCACGCGCCAGGCGGATTTGCCGTGCATTCTCCCGAAAGCGGGCAATACACCCTAAAGTCATAGAAAACAAAAGAGAAAAGCGGGGCGCCGCTCGACCGGTAACCGCCAGCAGCCGATCGCTGCCCAGCACGCGGCCGAACACCGCCAGCCACAGCACCACCCCGGCGAATATGCCCCCCTGGAAGCAGCCGTAAATCAGGCTTTCCAAAGTAAACTGGGTGTCGCCCCGGCTAAAGAGGACCGTAACGCCCCAGTGGGCAAACAAAAAGTTAAAACCGCCCACCAGCGCCACCAGCACCGGCACGCACAAAAGGCTGCGCAGACTGCGGCGGCCGTCCGTCAACAGCAGGTACACCGCCGCGCCCAGCAGAGACAACGCCACCGGCACCGGGTGTCGGCTCAGGCAAGTGAGCAGCAATACGCACAAAAGAAAACAGAACTGCACCAACGGGTGCCACTTGGAAAACCGAACCATCAGCGAATATGGGCATCTTCTTTGGTCTGATACCGATAGCCGTACTGATCCAAAAGGTGCATTTTTTCCAGCGCCACCACGCAGCCCTTGGCCACGCAGTGCATTTCGTCCGTGGCCTTACGCACCGGCACGCCGCCCAGTGCGTCCGAAAACAGACGATCCATATTGCAAATATTGGCACCGCCGCCGGTAAGCAATACACCAGTATTGCCGATGTCTGTTACCAACTGGGGTGAAGTGCGCTCAAACAGCGCCCCGGCGTGCTCCGCCACCGTCTCAAAATACGGTTGCAGCGCCAAATACAGAGCGTTGCCGCTGATCTCCACCTCCCGAGGCAAACCGGTAAGCAGGTCCTGCCCCTTCGCATAGGTGGTTACATCTTCCTCTCTGGGCAGAGCACAGGCCACCGTGCGCTTGATCTCCTCTGCGGTGCGCAGGCCAACAGCCACATTGTGCGCCTCTCGCAGGAACTTGACAATTTCCGCATCCAGGTCGTTGCCCCCGACTTTCAGGGACTCGGACTGGCTCATGGCGCCCTGGCTGATCACAGCCATGTCCACCGTGCCGCCGCCCAGGTCAATCACAAAGGCGCCGGAGGGCTGCATGGGGTCGATCCCGGCACCAAAGGCAGCGCACAAAGGTTCCTCCACCAGGCACACGGAACGGGCACCGGCGTGGATCATCACGGACACAATGGTGCGCTTCTCCACATCCGTGTGCATGGCCGGCACAGACACCACCACACGAGGCTTAAACAGGCTGTTGCCGATCACTTTATTGATAAAATGGCGCATCATCTGCTGGGCCAACTCATAGTGACCCACCACGCCGGAGAGAATAGGCCGCTCCACACGCAGGCCCTCCGGCTCGCGCCCCTCTAAGAAATAGGCACGCTTACCGGCGTACAGTACCTTCTCTTTTTCCTCATCATAGGCCACATAGGCCGGCTCGTCCAGCCGTATGCCCTTGCCGGGCACACCAATGACAATATTGGTGGTACCCAGATCAATGCCCAAATCATATCCAAACATAAACATCCGTCCTAAACAAAAATCGCTTTTCTATATGCTACTGTATCCCACCGTCATTGTCAACAGATAAAAAATGAACAAGCCCGCTGTACCGCAGCATTTTTTTATCATTCTCCACCATGGCCTGTATGCTCTCCCGCGTACCCACCAGGATCAGCAGGGACTTGGCACGGGTCAGGGCGGTATAAAACAAATTGCGATAGCACAGTTTGGGCGATGCACCGATGGTGGGCATCACCACGGCGGAGAACTCCGAGCCCTGGCTCTTATGCACTGTCATGGCGTAGGCCAAATCCAGCTGGTCCGCATTTTGCAGGGAATACATGGCCTCCCGGTCGTCAAACCGCACATTCAAAATATCCTGTCCCCGATCTATGCGGGTAAGAATACCAATATCGCCGTTAAACACCCCGGCACCGCTGTCGCCGTTTTTCTTAAACCAGGGCACGTCATAGTTGTTTTTGATCTGCATGACTCGGTCGCCCTCCCGCAGCGTGCGACCCATCGTCACCAGCTCCGCCTTATGCTTGTCCGGCGGGTTCAACGCCGCCTGCAATTGGGCATTTAGGTATGCGGTACCGGCAGCCCCTTTGCGAGAGGGGCACAGCACCTGAATATCCTTTATGCTGTCCATTCCGTAACCGGCAGGAATTCGCCGGGTCACCAGCTCCACCACCTTGCGAGGCACTGCATAAACGGACGCTGTATTTAAGAAAAAGAAGTCCGAGTCCGGGGTATTGCAGTCCAACTCCGGCATTTTACCGGCCACCACCCGGTGCGCGTTAGTGACGATACGGCTTTTCTGCGCCTGGCGAAACACTTTATCCAGGCTGATCACATCGATCCGTCCACCGGCGATCAAATCGGACAGCACATTGCCTGCCCCTACCGGCGGCAGCTGATCCACATCGCCTACCAAAATCAGGCGGCAATGCAGCGGCAGCGCGTCTAAGAGCGCGGAAAAGAGCAGCACATCTACCATGGAAAGCTCATCCACGATCACTGCGTCCAAATCCAGCGGATTGCGCAAATTATGAACAAAGGTCGGCTCCGGCTCCCCATCCCGTCGCTCGGTCTCCAGCAGGCGGTGAATGGTCTTGGCCTCGCTGCCGGTAAGTTCCGTCATACGCTGGGCAGCCCGACCGGTAGGCGCCGCCAGCGCCACCCGCAACCCCCGGTTCTTCATCATGGCAATAATGCCTTTTACGGTTGTGGTCTTGCCGGTACCCGGTCCGCCGGTCAAAATCAGCAGACCCTTTTGGGTAGCGATTTCAATGGCTCGGCGCTGCTTCTCGTCCAGCTCAATGCCATTAGCGCCCTCATAGGCCAGGATCTCGGAAGTGAAGATCTCGCACTCCCGGGGCGGGTACTGGGTCATCACGCGGATCCGCTGTCCAATCCCCTGCTCCGCCTCATAAATATGGGGCAAAAACAAAAACGGCTGTCCGTCCATCTGTTCTTGCACCAATTGGCGTGCCTCCAAGGCGTTGTCCAACGCCATCTCTGCCCGTTCCTCGGTCATATCCAACCCGGACACCGCTGTCTGGATCACCTTGCGCCGGGGCAGGCAGGTATGGCCGTTCTTCAAATTATACTGCACCACATAGATCACCGCTGCCTGATCCCGATAGGATGGGTCCGGCGCCTGGGGCAGCTCCTCTGCGATCTCCTGGGCCCGCTCAAAGGGAATGCCCTGATCGTTGCCGGTGATCACAAAGGCATAGGGGTTCTCCGCCAGGATCTCCGGTGCTTCCGGCCCAAAAAAGGAAAAAGCCTTAAACGCCTCTCCCTGTGTAAAGCCCATCCCGGCCAGCGCTTCCAGTGCCTGGCGGGAGGCAAACTGATTTTTGTACTCCCGGCTGATCTTCTTGGCCATACTGCGGCTGATGCCCTTTAGCTCTGCCAGTCGCTCCGGCTCCTTCTCGATCACCTGCAAGCTATCGGCGCCAAAAGCCTCTACAATCTTAGTGGCCGTAGAGGGTCCGATGCCCTTAATAATCCCGCCGGACAGGTATTGCAAAATGCCGGAGGCATCCTTAGGCAGGGTTACCGTTACCTGTACCGCCTTAAATTGGCGGCCAAAGCGAGGGTGCATGGTCCACTGACCGCGGAACACTGCCTCCTCCCCCTCGCTGATGGGGGGCATTTCACCGGCCACGGTCTCGCCGTCCCCGTTGGCCTCGCCTGTATTCAGTTGCAGTACGGTATAGCCGTTGTCCGGGTTGCGGTAAACGATCTCCTCCACCCGACCGGCCAAATTCTCATACGCTTCTGCCATACCTTGCTCCAAAGTCTCTGAATTTCATCCTTCAGTATAGCATATTTCCGCAGGAATTGCCACCGCAGAGCACAAAAAAGCCGCAGGTTTTCACCTGCGGCCAAGAGCGTGATTATCGCGCCAGCACAAAGTATAAGATCACAGCTGCACCTAAAACAATTCGATACCAGCCAAAAGCCTTAAAGTCGTGCTTTTTAATATACCCCATCAGGAACTTGATGGTCAAAATGGACACTACAAAAGCCACAATCATACCCACGGCCAGCAAGATGGCCTCGGCAGAGGTAAAGTGGAAGCCGAACTTGACCAGCTTCAGCGCACTGGCGCCGAACATCACCGGCACCGCCAAAAAGAAGGTGTACTCTGCCGCCACCGTGCGGGACACGCCAATGAGAATGGCGCCCAAAATGGTAGCGCCGCTGCGGGAAGTGCCCGGGAACACAGCTGCAATCAACTGAAAAGCACCAATGATCAGCGCAGAAGTATAAGTCAACTCGCCAATGGAATGGATCTTGGCGGTTTTGCCTTTGTTCCAGGTTTCCACCACCAAAAAGAAGATACCAAAGAGAATGAGCATAATTGCCACAGTCTGCCAGTTGTAAAACAGCGCGTTCAGCTTATCATCAAAGAGTACGCCCACCACGGCAGCCGGTACGCAGCTGACCAGTACCTTGAACCACATTTGCCAAATGTCTTTCTTGGGCACAATGCGCTTGTTTTCTATACCAAAAGGCCACAGCTTGTGCCAGTACAGCACCACTACGGCCAAAATGGCGCCCAGCTGGATCACCACCAGGAACATCTCCTTGAACTGAGGTGTCACATTCAGGTGCAAAAATTCATCCACCAGGATCATGTGGCCGGTGGAGCTGATAGGCAACCACTCGGTAATGCCCTCTACAACACCCAACACAATGGCCTTGAGTATTTCAATAATCAAATTCATATACTGTATTGCCTCCCCTATCGTTTTTTCTATTGTAACAGACCCGCAGCTTCTTGTACAGAAATCTTATGAGATTTAACACAAATTTATCCTAACAAAAGCGCCGCAGTTGCCCGCAGCGCTTCATGCTCAGAAATTAAAGTTGTTGTAGCCCCAGTGATCCACCTCTCGGTAGCGCACATAGGTACGCTCCGGCGGCACCTGCAAATACTGCTGGGCAATGGCGCACAGACGGCAGGTCAGGTCATCGTAGGCGTCGTCCGTTGCCGTACCGAAAATGGACACAGAGAACAGGGCGCAGGGCGCGTCACTGCCCTGAAAGTACATTTTTTGTTCGCCTGCCAGGTTCACCATCAGCCAACTTTCGCTTTTGCCGGGAATGGCGGTAATGGCGTCGCCCAATGCGCTTTTCAGCTCCGCTGCCACGGCGGACAAATCCTCTGTGGTCTTTACTTCAATAAAAGGCATGGCTTTACTCCTTTACGCCGGACAGCGCTTTCCAATGGATCTTACAGTATTCCTTGCCGTCAATAGGCGGATACTTCTCATCGTCCACCTTGGCGGCGTTGTAGCACTTGTAGTCCCCTACATAGGCGCAACGCTGGGTGTCCGCACCCCCTTCGCTGAGGGAGGGAATAAACGCATACAGGAAAATACCAAGAACCGCCACACCGATGCAGGCAAAGCCCACCTTGCCGGGCACCTTTTTAAACAGCTTGGCAGCATCCACTTTCTCCAGGCCCTTGATCTTCATCACCAGCTTCATCAGCAGATAGCCCAAAACGGCGGCGATCACGCCCACCAGCAGACCGCCCAGCACATCGGTGGCGTAATGCACCATCAAGTACACACGGGAGCCCATGGTGCACAGAGCCACACAGGGGAACAACCAGGCAATTTTCTTTTTATCGCTCTTAAAGCACAGGAACAGCGCGGTAGCTACCTCTACGGCAGAGGTGGTGTGGCCGGAGGGAAAGCTGTAATCGCTCTCGCTCAGCGCCCCGGCGCCGATATACCAGGACCAGTAATCCGCGTTGTGCTGCAAAGTGTTGTACGGTCTGATCCGCAGCACCATTGGCTTGGCGATCACATTGGTAATCAGCGTACCGATGATCACGGCAAATAAAATGGAAAAGCCATACTTGCGGGTGCGCTTAAAAAAGCACAGTACCACAGACAGCACCACAATGGGAATGGTGAAATTCTCGTCCCCAAAGGCGGTAAAGAACTTGGCAACGCCGGTCAAAAACCCGCACTGCATGGAGCCGAAGAACCGAAACACCCACAGATCGAAGGCATAAAACGCCTTGTCTATGTTGTCACCGATGGTCAGCAAAATCGGACTGAACATAGAAAAACCCCTTTTCTGTAATTTACACCCCCAGTTTACCAAATTTTGGTCCCAAATACAAGACAAACCGGGCAAAAACAATCCCTTTTTCCATGCGGGTTTACAAATCCTTTACAAGTGGGGGAATTTTCTTCTTCATTTGGTCACAAATTCGTCAAAAATCCGTGGTATAGTAGAAGCAATCTAAGAAAATAAGCGAGGCAATATGACACAAAATCCTTATCAGGTGCTGGGCGTGCCCAACGGTGCCGATTTGGCGGAATGCACCCAAGCCTACAAGCGCCTGGCCAAAAAATACCACCCGGATCTAAACCCGGGGGATCGTGTGGCCGAGGCCAAGATGGCAGAGGTAAACGCCGCCTTTGACGCCATTAAGAACGGCAACACCGCCGACAGTACCTCTACCGGCAGTCGCCGCAGTGCAGACGCCGGCAGCGATTACTATACCGCCGTGGTGAACTTTATCAACCACGGTCAATATGCGCAAGCCATTAACCTGCTGGGCAATATGGACAAGAGCGATACCCGCTGGTACTATTTGGCCGCTTTGGCCTATATGGGCTACGGAGATCAGGAAAAGGCCATGGCAAACATTCGCATTGCCGTGAACCGAGAGCCAAATAACGCCAATTACCAAAGCGCCTACAACAGCATTCGCCAGGGGATCAACCCTATGGGCTTCGGTTTTGACCCATTCTCGTTCTTTGACTTCTCCGCCTACACCGCCGGCGCAGGCAACACCGGCACCAGACGGCCGCAAAGCCGCCCTGTGCGCCGGCAAGGGGGCTGCCTGCTGACTATTCTGCGCATAGCGCTGGCGATCTTTATCATCCGCCTGGTGATTTTGGGAATCACCTCCTTGGTGAGTTGGAGCAGTCAATACCAGCACTACGATGTATCGCCGGGCAATGCGTACAGTTACAGCCAAAGTGCAGACGGCAACCAAAGCAATGACCAAAACGACGACCAAAGCGACGACCAAAGCGAAAACGGTCAATATGGTTACAGCAACAGTCAAAACGGCAACAGCGCCTTTGGTCAGGCCCACGGTTCCGCTGCCGGCGCATAACTGTAAAAAGTTTGAAAGGACAATCCGGTTTATGAAAGAAAAACTCAAGCAAATGGGCTATAAAATGCAGCAGAGCATGATCGGTCGCTACGGCATAGACGCCCTGTATAAAGCCCTCCTGGTCATCTACCTGATTTTGGTGGTAACGGGCAGTGCCTTGGCCCGGGTGTCCCGCCCGGTCTATACCGTGCTGTGGGTGCTCTCCCTGGCGGTGCTGATCTATGCCATTTTCCGTTCCTTCTCACGCAACATTGCCGCTCGGCAGCGCGAGAACGCCCACTGGCTGGCACTGACGGCCCCCATACGGCGAGAGGGCCGTCTGCTGCGAGACAAATGGACGTTCCGCAAAACCCATGTGTTTAAGAAATGTCCCGGTTGCAAAGCGGTGCTGCGCTTGCCCCGCAAGAAAGGCAAGCACACCGTCAACTGCCCCCATTGCCATAAGAATTTTACCGTGCATGTACACGGATAAAACAAATGCCCTGCCAAGCGGCAGGGCTTATTTTCACAAAATTATACCAAAAAACAAGGACCCAAGGCGGCAAAACCGCTTCGGGTCCGTTTTTTCTGCCTAGATCAGTCCTGATCGGCGTCCTCGTCTTCGTCGTCCTCACAGCTGACCTCAAACTCCAGGGTCTCGCCGCAAGCGGGGCACTCCATAGAGCCGTCCAGCACGGTGTCCTCATCTACCACAAAGGTCTCGTGGCAAGCGGGGCACTCGATCTCAAACTCCTGGCACTCGTCCTCGTCGTCATCGCAGCAACCGCAGTCGCAGTCATCGTCGTCCTCGTCACCGTAGAGGTACTCCTCCACATCGCCCAGATCCTCGTCCACAGCGTCCAGCTGATCTGCCATCATCTCTACGCCGTCGGTCAGGTCGTTCACATCTTCTGCCAAGTTCTCCAGTACGCCGATCATGGCTCTGTAAATCTTGGTCTCTTTTTTGGACTCATCCAAGTCCATGCCGTCCAGCAGGCCCTTCAGGTAGCCCAGGCTCTCCGTTGTATCCATCGTGCGATCTCCTTTACAAAATATTGTTATTGGGGTTTATGCTCTTTCCATATACTCGCAGGTGCGGGTATCTACGCGGATTTTGTCGCCCTCGTTAATAAACAGCGGCACGCGGATCTCCGCGCCGGTCTCAACGGTAGCGGGCTTCAAAGTGTTGGTGGCGGTGTTGCCCTTAATGCCCGGCTCGGTCTTGGTAACCTCCAGCACCACAAAGGTGGGCGGCTCCACACCGAACACCTTGCCCTTGTAGGACAGGATACGGCAAATGTCGTTCTCCTTTACGAACTTGAAGTTATCGGACAGATCGGAGCCGTTCACCGGCACCATATCAAAAGTCTCCTGGTCCATGAAATAATACAGGCCGTCGTCGTTGTAGGAATACACCATTTCCTTGCGCTCAATATAAGCGGTGGGGAACTTGGCGGTGGGGTTGTAGCTCTTCTCCACCACGGAACCGGTAATCACATTCTTTACCTTTGTACGAACAAAAGCGGCGCCTTTACCGGGCTTTACATGCTGGAACTCCACAACCTGGAGCACATTGCCGTCCTCTTCAAAGGTTACGCCGTTTCTGAAATCACCTGCTGATACCATATAAGTTTACCTCCAAAAGTAATCTGTAATACATAACAAAGATATTTTACAGTATTTCCAATAATAAATCAATACCCATTTTGTAACTGTCTTTGCCAAAACCGCAAATTTGCTTCACGCACACCGGGGTCAGCACGGAAATCCGGCGAAAATCCTCCCGCTGGTGAATATCGCTCATGTGCACCTCCACATAGGGGGTAAAGTCCTGCACTGCCTCAATAGCATCCCGCATGGCATAAGAATAATGGGTGTAAGCGCCCGCATTGAGCACCACGCCGTCATAGTCGGTGCGGCTGGCATGGATCTTGTCAATCAGCGCGCCCTCGTGGTTGCTCTGGTAAAAATCCACCTGCACGCCCTTGCCCTCGCCATAAGCGGCCAGCTCCCGGTTAATATCCTCCAAGGTCTCGTCGCCGTACACATTCTTTTTGCGAATACCGGTCAAGTTCAAATTGGGGCCGTTCATCACAAGAATTTTTTTCATTTTCCTACCTCCGTAAAAAAGAAACGGGAGCGTAACGACACGCTCCCACAAATAATATGTAGCTTATTTGTACTTTCTTTTACGAGCAGCCTCGCTCTTCTTTTTGCGGGCAACAGAGGGCTTCTCATAATGCTCTCTTTTGCGGACTTCCTGGATGATACCGTCACGAGAAGTCTGACGCTTAAAGCGACGCAGTGCGCTGTCAAGAGATTCGTTCTCTTTAACTCTAACCTGGCTCATTAAATTCCCTCCCTCCGACCTGTTTGGCAGGGGTATTTGAATACTCTTTTCATATCCGCAAAGATTATAAACAATAACCGACGGATTGTCAAGCATAATATCAAAAAATGTCTAAATACTTACAAAAAGGCCATGTCTCACCGCCTTTTTTGCCGCAAAATCAGATTTTTACGCTGACTGTCTTGGAATAGCTGCCGCCGGTCTTGCCGGTATAGCGACAGACCTTGTAATAATAGCGGGTACCCTTTTTCACGGATTTATCCGTGTAGCTCAGAGCCTTGTTGCTCTTCACAGTGATCTTCTTTTCATTCTTCTTAAATTTCTTGTCCGTGGAACGGAGAATGTAATAGCCGGTAAAGCCCTGGGACTTACTCCAGCTGACCTTGGCAGACTTGGCGCTGATCCGCTGCACTTTCACACTGCCGGGGGTTGGGGGCAACGCTTGCTTGGACACCGTGGCACTGAATGTCCCGGCGCCAAAGGGGCTGACGGCCTGTACCCGGAACTGATAGGTGCTCTTGACCTTCAAATTCTTAAAGGTGTAGTTGCAGGCGGTGGTGCTGAAATAAGTCCACTTTCTGCCGCCCTTTAACCGATAGGCTACAGTGTAGCGCACCGCGTGCTCCGTAGGCTTCCAGTTCATCCGAATGGCAGTGGTGCCGGTGCGGGTGGTGGTGATATTTCCGGGCACACCCAGCCGCAAGCCTACACCGTCCGTTACAGTTGAGCGATTGGAATAAGCAGCGTTGCCGTCCTTGATATACACATAACGACGCACCTTATAATAATAGGTGGTATTCACCTGGATCTCATCGTCTACATAAGTATTCTGTGCAGGATCCGTCACCGTGGCAATCAGGTCAAAGGTACCGTTCTTCGCAGTGCTGCGAAACACCTGATAACCGTCCACATCGGCACGGGTGGTCCAGCTGACAGCCACGCCCTCGTCTCCGGCGCTGACCCGTGGCTTAGACGGAGCCGGCGGCAGGCAGGTGATGGTTTTGCTGGCGCTTTGACCGCTGCGGTCTGTGGCATTGGCAGCCAGAGTAAAGGTGTACTTCTCTCCGGTGGTCAGGCCGGTAACCGTGGCAGCCGTTTCGCTGGTGGTGCGGGATTTAACCACCTTCTTGCCCTCAGTGTCCGTTACGGAATATGTATAGTTCTCCGCACCGTCTACTACGCCCCAGGTGTAGCGAATGGAGGTGCAGCTTTTCCGCTCGGTGGAAATAGTCGGCGCCGCCAAGGTGCTCTCGTCCAAATAATACTTGCCGGTCAGCTTGCTGTAACGATTTAAGGACAGGCCCATACCGTTGCCGCAACTCATGGGCGCACCGAAGAATTTATTCAGCGAGGTCACATCGCCGTCTTTCTCCCTGATATTGGTGTTGGGACTGTCCAAAAAGCTGTCCCAGTACACGGTGTCCACATGGCAGGCGGCAGGGGTGTAATTGCCACTGGCGTAGTTGGAATGGTAAAGGAGAATTTTCTCTGTGTCTACATGCTGTACCATGGCGGTATGCATGTGGCGGGTGCTGTCGTTGGCACAGCCGTAAGAGATCACGTCACCGGCGGCCGCATTGTCCAAAATAAAATCCATCACTTGCCGGGCCACCGTCTTTTGCTTGGCAGCAGTGGTGGCGGCAGAAAAGGTCTTGCTGGCCACGGTATAATAATTTCCCGTATGATTATAGCGATAGGAGCCGCGCATTTGCTCATTATAGTAGGTCACGCCGTACAACTCTTTGCACACGGCGGACACAAAGCCAAAGCAGTTACCCACCACCTTGGCAGACTTGCCGGGAATATAACCGTTCTTGGTCTGCAAGGTCTCCAGCGCGCCCTCCACATGCTGCCGGGCGGCGGCAGAGGCGGTCACAGGCACGGCAAACGCAGTACAGATCACAAATATAGCGGCCAAAAATACGCTTAGTATTTTCTTCACACACTCACATCCTGTAAAAATCTGCAAAATAGTATAGCACAAATCCCCTTTTCGGTCAAATTCGGCAAAAAATACAGGACGACCGGGGCAGTTCTGCACTGCCGAGGCCGTCCAAAGTTTGTGATTTATTACAATGTGTAATTGCCGTTAGATGGCAACAAAGTTCACCAGCTTGCCGGGCACATAGATCTCTTTCTTGATGGTCTTGCCCTCCAGCAGTGCGGCAATCTTGCTGTCTGCCTTGGCGGCGGCCAGCACTTCCTCCTTGGGCATATCCGCGCTGATGGTCATACGGGAGCGCACCTTGCCCAGTACCTGAAGCACGATCTCCACCGTGTCCTCCTTGGTCTTGGCCGGGTCAAATGCAGGCCACTGTGCCTCGTGCACCATACCGCCGAACTGCTCCACTTCCCACATTTCTTCCGTTACATGGGGGGCAAAGGGGTTCAGCAGAACGGTCAGCGTGCGCAGCTCGCCGCGGGTGATGCTGCCCTTGTCGTACACTTTGTTCAGGAGCGTCATCAGCGCCGCAATGGCGGTATTGCACTTCAGCTGGTCAATATCCTCCGTCACCTTTTGAATGGTCTGGTGCATCAGGGTCTCCAGATCATTGCTGTAAGTCTCCTCCGGAGTGACCATGGTTTGCAGGTTCCAGTACCGCTCCAAAAAGCGCTTGCAGCCCTTAATGGAGTCGCTGTTCCAGGGAGCAGCCTTTTCAAAATCGCCAATGAACATCTCATAAAGGCGCATGGTGTCTGCACCGTACTGATCCACGATCTCGTCCGGGTTGACCACATTGCCGCGGGACTTGCTCATTTTCTCGCCGTTTTGACCCAGGATCATACCGTGGGAGGTACGCTTTTGGTACGGCTCCTTGGTGGGCACCACGCCAATGTCATACAGGAACTTGTGCCAGAAGCGGGAGTACAGCAAATGCAGGGTGGTGTGCTCCATACCGCCGTTGTACCAGTCCACCGGCGCCCAGTAATTCAGGGCTTCCGGCGAGGCCAGAGCGTCCGGATTGTGGGGATCCATATAGCGCAGGAAGTACCAGCTGGAGCCGGCCCACTGAGGCATGGTATCCGTCTCTCGCTTAGCCGGACCACCGCAGCAGGGGCAGGTGGTGTTCACCCAGTCGGTCATTTTAGCCAAGGGGCTTTCGCCGGTGTCCGTAGGCTCATAGCTGTCTACCATAGGCAGGCGCAAAGGCAGCTCGCTCTCCGGCAGCGGCACATAGCCGCACTTGTCGCACTTGACGATGGGGATAGGCTCGCCCCAGTAACGCTGGCGGCTGAACACCCAGTCACGCAGCTTGAAGTTCACTTTCTCATGACCCTTACCCTCTGCGGTCAGCCATGCAACGATCTTCTTCTTGGCTTCTTCCACGCTTAGGCCGGTGAGGAAGTCGGAGTTGACCATGGTGCCGGTAGCACAGTCGGTGAACGCCTCTTTCTCCACATCGCCGCCTGCAACCACTTCAATAATGGGCAGGTCAAACTTCTTGGCAAATTCCCAGTCGCGGGTATCGTGGGCCGGCACAGCCATAATGGCGCCGGTTCCATAAGAGGTCAGCACATAGTCGGAAATAAAGATCGGGATTTCCGTATCGTTGACCGGGTTGATGCCCATCACGCCTTGCAGGCGCACGCCGGTCTTATCCTTATTCATCTCGGTGCGCTCAAAGTCGGACTTATGCGCCGCCTCCTGCTGATAGGCGCGCACCGCGTCCAGGTTCTCCAGCTTGTCCGCCCACTTTTCAATCAGCGGGTGCTCAGGAGAAATAACCATATAAGTGGCGCCGAACAAGGTGTCCGGCCGGGTGGTGTACACGGTCAGAGTGTCGCCCATCGTGGTGCCAAAGTCCACCTCTGCACCGGTGGAACGGCCGATCCAATTCTTCTGCTGCACCTTGACCCGATCAATAAAGTCCAGGTCGTCCAAATCATCCACCAGCCGCTGGGCATAGGCAGTGATCTTCAGCATCCACTGGCTCTGGTTCTTGCGGATTACCTCGCTGCCGCAACGCTCGCATACGCCGTTGACCACTTCTTCGTTGGCCAGCACGCACTTACAGGAGGTGCACCAGTTCACGGCCATTTCCTTCTTGTAAGCCAGGCCCTTTTTGAACATTTGGAGGAAGATCCACTGGGTCCACTTGTAGTATTCCGGATCGGTGGTATTGATCTCCCGAGTCCAGTCAAAGCTAAAGCCCAGAGACTGAAGCTGCTGCTTAAAGTGTGCAATGTTGTTCTTGGTCACAATCTCCGGGTGAATGTGGTTCTTAATGGCGTAGTTCTCGGTAGGCAGGCCAAAGGCGTCCCAGCCCATAGGGTACAACACATTGTAGCCCTGCAAACGCTTTTTGCGGGCCACAATATCCAGCGCCGTGTAAGAGCGGGGATGACCCACATGCAGGCCCTGGCCGGAGGGGTACGGGAACTCCACCAGGCAGTAATACTTGGGCAGGGAAAAATCCTGCTTGGCTGCAAAGGTGTTGTTGGCATACCAATAGTCTTGCCACTTCTTTTCGATCTGCTTAAAATTATACTCCATTATTCTGCCTCCAATAAACTTGTAACATCCTGTTTTTCGCCGTCGCCCCACAGACGCTCCAGCTGGTAGTAATCCCGCTGCTTGCGCTCCAGCAGGTGAATGACCACCGTGCCGTAGTCCAGGCACAACCAGCCGGTGGCCTTGCCCTCCACGTGGTGAGGCTCTACGCCCGCCTGACTCAGCTTATACTCCACCTCGTCGCCCATGGCCCGCAGCTGGGTGGAAGAGGTGGCAGTGGCAATGACGAAATAATCCGCCAACACCGTCAGATCCGTAATGCGGATCACCTCTGTGTCCAGCCCCTGCTTGCTGTCTATGGCGCGCACGGCAGTTTTTACAATATCTAAAATTTCCATTAAAAGATCCTTTCTCGCTATTTGATACAGGTACCGGCAAAAGCAGACGATCTTGCCGCTGCCTGCATTATCCCCGGCGCTCCAGCACCCAGTTGTAGGCGTCTACCGTGTCCGGGTGAATGGGCCGACCCTGCCGGGCCAGGTCCGTAATGGTATAAGTTAGGGCGTAGAACATACCCGGCTCCAGCCCCTCGTCCACCTTGGCGCGCATGGTCTCCACATCTTTATAATGCCGATCGGCAGAGATGAAATCTGCCAGGTAAATAATCTGCTCCAGCAGGCTCATGTCCCGGCGTGCGGTGGTGTGATACCGAATGGCATTGAGAATATCCGGGTCCGTAATGCCCAGCTCCAGGCGCACATAAGCGGCGCCGCTCATTTGATGATACACCTTTCCAATGCGAATTTCAAGGTCTGACATCCGTTCGCCGGCTTTTTCTATATATGCCCGCTGCACAGACGGCTCCTCCTCTTTCATCACATCGTGCAGAATACCGGCCACATACGCCTGCTCCACATCGGCGCCAAAGCGCTCTGCCAGCTGCACCGCCGCCTCTGCCACACAGACAGAGTGGTAAAAGCGATAGTCGGACAGTCGACTGCGGATCAACTCCACATATTGCTTGTATTTTGCCTTATCCACGGTAAAGCCCCTTTTCCTGAATATAATCTGCCACGGCTGCGGGCACCAGATCGGCGATGCGCTCGCCCTGCGCCACCCGCTGCCGAATTTGGGTGGACGACACCACCACCGGCTTGGCTACCAATACGCTGATCCCGGCCAAGTCCTTGTTCCGGGTCAAAAAATCCGCCACCGCCTGCCGCTGGCATTCCTGCCGGGTAATGGCTCGCACCCGGGCCAACTTTAGAATATCCTGATACCTGTACCACTTTTGGAAGTCAAAAAGCTGATCGGAGCCAATGAACAAAACGAATTCTCCATTTGGATAGACCTCTTTCAATTTTACCAGCGTGGCATAAGTATAGCTTTTTTCCCTGCTTTCCAGTTCAATGGTGGAGATCTCAATATTGTCAGCATAGGGCAGCGATTCTACCGCCAAGCGAATCATAGCGATCCGGTGCGTCGCCGGGATCAAATCCCCGGCGCTCTTATGGGGCGGATTGGCTGTGGGCACAATCAACAACTTGTCCAGGCCGCCAAAAGGCGTTTCCGCACGATAGAGCGTGTCCAGCAAATGCAGGTGGCCGTTATGGATAGGATTAAACGCCCCGCCGTAAATGCCAATGCGCATTTTATCTGCCATAATACTTGGGTCGGTCATACTTGGCGTAGGGATTTTTTTCTTCTTTCTCCCGCTGCCGCTGGCGCATACCTTTAATGTGCACCTTTTTCTTTTTCACTTTCTTGTCTCCGGCGCGAGCAGCTTTCTTTGCGCGAACCTTTTCTTCATCAATGGGGCGTTGCAGCACGATCATGCCGCCGATCACCTGGATCACATTGGCACCCAACGCCTCACCAAGCGCCTGCGCCAACTCCTTGGGCGGCTGGGGGGCAGACTCCAGATGCACCCGCACCTTGATCAACTCCCGCACATCCAGTGCGTCGTCCAGCTGGGCGATCAGGTTGTCAGAAATCCCCTCTTTGCCGATTTGGAAGATGGCCTCCAGTCCGTTGGCCTTGGCACGCCACGCGGCCCGTTCTTTACTTGTCATATCCGTTTCTCCAATTCTGCCGCCAGGGTACGCAGCGCGCGCCCTCTGTGGCTGATTTTATCCTTTTCTTCTGCGGTATAGCGGCCAAAGCTGCGGCCCTCTACCAAAAACAGCGGGTCATAGCCGAACCCGGCGTTGCCGTCCCGCTCAAAACCAATGTGCCCGTGGCATTCGCCACGCACCGTCAGCTCTTCCCCATCCGGGAACACGCAGCAAATGGCGCACACATAATAGGCGGTGCGCTGCTCCATAGGCACGCCCTCCAGCTTTTGCAGCAGCAGGTCGTTGTTGGCCTCATCGTCGCCGTGACCGCCGGAGAACCGGGCGCTGTAAATGCCCGGCGCGCCGTCCAGATAATCCACGCACAAACCGCTATCGTCTGCAATGGCCGGCAGACCGGTAACCCGGCAGGCACTGCGTGCCTTTAAGGCGGCGTTGGCCTCAAAGGTGTCGCCGTCCTCCACCACATCCGGCAGCTCCAGCCCCAGCATGGCGGCGGTTTTCACCTCGATACCCAGGGGCGAGAGAATGCGCTGCATCTCTGCCAGCTTCTTTTGATTATTACTTGCTAAGATAAATTCCATTTTAATTTTGCGACCCTTTCTCCGCTTTTTCGTCCGCTGCCGCTTCGGCGCTGCCGATAAAGGAGGCGATTTCCTCCTCGTCCACCTCTGTGGGCGCCTTGTCAAACAGCCCGGCGGCAAAGGCGTCTGCGTCAAAGGGCTGTAAATCGTCGATCTGCTCGCCTACGCCTACAAACTTCACCGGCACATCCAACTCGTTATTGATGGCCAGCACCACGCCGCCACGGGCGGTGCCGTCCAACTTGGTGAGCACAATACCGGTAATGCCCGCTGCGTCCTTAAAGTCCTTGGCCTGGTTCACGGCATTTTGGCCGGTGGTGGCGTCCAGCACCAGCAGCACCTCCTTAGAGGCCCCCGGCAGTTCCCGCTCAATGACTCGGCTGATTTTGTTCAGCTCATCCATCAGGTTTTTTTTATTGTGCAGTCGGCCGGCGGTATCAATAATAATCACATCCGCACTTCTGGCCTTACCGGCGGCAATGGTGTCAAATACCACGGAGGCCGGGTCCGCCCCCTCGGCATGCTTGATCAGCTCCACATCTGCCCGCTTGGCCCACACTTCCAGCTGCTCAATGGCAGCGGCACGGAAGGTGTCTGCCGCGCCCAGGATCACCTTACGGCCCTGATTTTTCAGCCGCAGAGCCAGCTTGCCGATGGTAGTGGTCTTGCCTACACCGTTAACGCCGATGACCAAAATCACAGAGGGCTTGGTGCGCAGGGACAGATAGCTGCCGCCCCACACGATACCGGACACAATGTCCTTCATCGTCTCCCGCACCTGGGGCACGCTGGTGATCTTGTCGTTCTCAATTTTCGCTTTCAGATCCCGGATCACGCGCTGGGCAGTGGGAATACCCACATCGCCCATAATGAGCACTTCTTCCAGCTCGTCGTACAGATCGTCCGTGATCTCCTGATGGCTCTCCATCACATCGTCCAGCTGGGCGGTTATGCCCTCGGTGCGGGTCTTTTTCAGACCCTTTCTGAATTTAGAAAAAATACCCATTCTTTATTCCTCCAATCCCATTTTGGCTGCCAGTTCCGCCGTTTGCAGCTCCAGCAGCTTGGACACGCCCTTCTCCTGCATGGTCACGCCGTAGAGCACATCCGCCTCTTCCATGGTGCCCCGGCGGTGGGTAATGCTGATAAACTGGGTCTTGTCCGTCATACGGCGCATATACTTAGCAAAACGCTCCACATTCACATCGTCCAGCGCCGCCTCCACCTCGTCGTAAATACAAAACGGAGAGGGCGTCACCTTCAGCACACTAAAGAGCAGTGCCAGCGCCGCCAGCGACTTTTCGCCGCCGGAGAACAGGTTAATGTTCTGCACCGACTTGCCCGGGGGCTGAATTTTAATTTCAATGGCGGACTCCAAACAGTTGTCCGGTTCTTCCAAAATCAACTCGCCCTTGCCCCCGCCGAAAAAGTCTGTAAAGCAGGCGGCAAACTCGGTGTTGATTTTCTGAAACTGGGTCAGGAACTTCTCGCTCATGGAGGCGGTCAGGTCCTCAATGATCTTGTTCAGCTCTGACTTGGAGCGCTCCACATCGTCGATCTGTTCTTTCAGGAATGTGTAGCGCTCGGACACCTCTTTGTATTCCTCAATGGCGCCCACATTGATGGAGCCCAGCTTTTTGATCGCCACTTTGATCTCATGCAGGCGCTTTTTGGCCTCAGCCATATTGTCAATTTGAATGTTCAGTGCCTGGGCCTCTCGGCGGGTCAGCTCGTACTGCTCAAAGAGCATATCGCCCAGCTCGTCATATTCCTTTTGCATAGCGTTCTTGCGCTCTTCCAGCCGTACCAACTCGGCAGACAGCTGCTGGCGCTCCTGGCTCTTGGCCCGCTCAGCGGCGCGCAGGTCGCCGGTGGTCTTTTCACCATCCGTTCGGGCAGCGATCTTTTGCTGTACCGCCTCTTCCGCTCGGGCTGCACGCTCCCGCAGTTCCCCAGCCTCTGCCTGCAACTGCTCCGTTTGGGCGGCAAAGCCGGTTTGGGCGGCGCGGATTTGGTCAATTTCTCGCCGGGTGGCAGCCACCCGATCCGCTGCGCTGTTCTTCCGGGCAAGCAAATCCTCAATGCTCATTTTGGCAGCGGCGCTGTCCTTGGCCAAAGTGACCAGATCCAGGTTCAGCTGCTCTGTTTGACGGCGGGTCTCTTCTCGCTGCGCGGTAATGGCGGCTGCCTGGCTGCCTGCCTGCTCCAAGGCGGCGCGGGTGTCTGCAATGGCACTTTCAAACCCGGCGGCCTTGGCGTTGGCAGCGTCCAGGTCCTGCTGCAAGGCCTGCACACGATCGGCAGCATTGTCTTTCTCTTGCTGCAACGCCTGCTGCTGGCTCTCGGCGGCAGACAATTTCTCGCAAATTAACTTGTCGTCGCCCTGGGCGCGGATCAGATCTTCCTGGGCCTGTTTCATATCCGCCTGGGCACCTTGCAGCTTGGCCGCGGCAAAGTTGGCCTCCTCCACGGCGGTTTTATACTCTGCTTGCACATCATGCATCTGCCCCTCCAGGGCCTTGACCTCGCTGTGCAGCGCTTCGATCTGATTGGCACGGGACAGCACCCCGGCGCCCTTGGCACGGGAACCACCGCTCATGGAGCCGCCCGGGTTCATCACCTGGCCGTCCAGGGTCACAATGCGAAAACGGTTGTGATACTGCTTGGCCATACCGATAGCAGAGTCCAAGTCCTCCACGATCACCGTGCGACCCAGCAGGTTAGAAATGATCTGGCTGTACCGGCGGTCGCAGTCTACCAGCTCCGGCGCCAGCGCCACATAGCCAAAGCAGTCCTCCAGACCCCGCTCCTCTAACCGGCGGCCCTGAATGTTGCTGATGGGCAGGAATGTGGCTCGCCCGGCGTTGTTCTGCTTTAGGTACTGCATGGCGCGCTTGGCATCTGCCTCGTTATCCGTCACAATATTCTGCATGGCGGCGCCCAGCGCCACCTCAATGGCCGTGGAATGGGCATCCTCTACGGTGATCAGCTGGGACAGCACCCCGTGGATCCCCCGCAGCGCACCGGCTCTGGATTGGCGGATCACCGCCTTTACCGCACCGGAAAAGCCCTCCATATTCTTCTCTAAATCCGACAGCAGATTGGCTCGCTGCTGCTTTTGCTGCACGGCGGCGGCCAGCTCGTCCAGTTTGGACTTGATTTTCTCCGCTGCGGCGGTTTTGCCCTGCAGCTTCATTTGATAGCCGGACAGCGCGTTGCTGTTCTCATCAATGCGCTGCTGCAAGAACGCCAGATTCTCCTGGCTTTCCTGCTGCTGGGCAAGGATTCGCTGGGTCTCCTTGCCGCAGGCAGCCAGCAAGTCGTCCACGGAGCCGGAGCGCTGCCCGATCTCCTCCATAGAAGAAGCGGAGGCGGAGGCCTGCACCTTGGCGTCAGACAGCTGCAAGGTCAGGTCACTGAGCTTGCGGTTCAGTTCCGTAGTCTCTTTTGTATTGCTATCGCCGGAGTCCAGCAGTGCCTGGCTCTGGCGGGTGATCTCCTCCAGTTGGCGGCGCTTGTCCGCTCCGGCAGCATCGTTATCCCCAATGGTTTGGCGCAGCCGAGCCAGCCGTTCCTCTAAGGTGGCGCCGGTCTGGTCCGCATCACGGATCTCCTGTTCCAGGCGCTCCACGGTCTCGGTTTGGTGCTGCAAATTGGTCTCCAGTACCCGAATCTCCGCGTCCTTGCGCAGCGCCTCCTCCTCCAGCTTTTGGGAGGCCAGGCGCTGCTCCTCAATCTCCACATTCAGCTGCGCAGCACCGGCGGCGGCTTCTTCAATCTTCTTCTCAATTTCTGCCAGATCCGCCTCACAAATTTGGTAAGAGGCACCGGCGGCGTCAATGCGGTGCTCCTGCTCCCGCAATTCATCTGTAAAGCGATCCAGCTTTTGCAGCCAAACGCCGATCTCCAGTTCTTTCTTTTCCGCACTCAGGTCTAAGAAGGCAGCTGCCTTTTCGCTTTGGACTTTCAAGGGGCCTACTCGGCTCTCCAACTCGCCCAAAATATCCAGCAGGCGCACCAAATTCTCCTGTGCCTGCTCCAGCCGCCGCTGGGCATCTGTGCGCTTGTGGCGGAAGCGAGAGATTCCCGCCGCCTCTTCAAACAGTTCCCGACGGTCCTCATTCTTGGCAGAAATAATCGAATCGATCTTGCCCTGACCCACCAGAGAATAGCCGTCGGCGCCCAAGCCCGTGTCCATAAACAGCTCGCGAATGTCCTTGCGCCGCACCTGCTCGCCGTCGATCTTGTACTCGCTCTCGCCGCTGCGGTAATAGCGGCGGGTGACGGTGACAATCTCGCCCCGGTCCTTTAAGGTGCCGTCGCTGTTGTCCAGGGTCAGCTGCACCTGGGCAAAGCCCAGTGCCTTACGGGCGGAGGTGCCGCCAAAAATCACATCCTCCATCTTAGAACCACGCAGGGACTTGGTACTGGTCTCGCCCAGTACCCAACGCACCGCGTCGGAGATATTGCTCTTGCCGGAGCCGTTGGGTCCCACCACGGCGGTGATGCCCTTGCCAAAGTTCAGCACCGTTTTGTCCGGGAAGGACTTAAACCCCTGCATTTCAAGTGTTCTTAATACCATATTCGATCCTCATTTCGCCCGCCAGGGCGGTATCTGTTTGTAACCGGATTTGATACTGCCTTGCGGCCAGTTCATCCAGATTTTGTTTTTTATTTCCCACAAAGCGAGAGTAGTACCGGGGGTGCACCGTCACGGTGTACGCGCCCGGCGGATACGCCAACACCCGGCGCAGCAACATACGGGAATACACCAGCTCGCCAAAGCTGTCATGAAAGGCGCCGGCCACCTGCCGGGCTTTCACCTCCGGGCTGCTGTGCAGTCCCAGGCGAATGATCCGCACCCCTGCCTCAGTAAACAGCGGCACCAGCCGGCTGCACAGGTCCACCGCCTGCTCCACCGTTTGGGGCACATAGTCCCCGCTGCGGTATTGGCGTTCCAGCTCCGTACCTGCCAGCACCACCGTTGGGTAAATCCGCACGGTGGCCGGGCGCAAGGCGATCAGCTGCCCAGCCGTTTCCAAGGCGGTATCGTCCGTATCGCCGGGCAGGCCGGTCATCATCTGGACGCCCAGTTCCAGCCCCGCTCGGTGCACGCACTGGGCGGCGGCAATACTGTCCGCTGCCGTGTGGCCCCGGCGGCACCGGGTCAGCACCCGGTCATCCATACTCTGGCACCCCAGTTCCACAGCAGTCACGCCGTAGGATTTTAGCAGTGCCAACACCGCGTCGTCTACGCAATCCGGCCGGGTAGACACCCGAATGCCTGTGGCCTTGCCGGCCTGCACATACGGTGCGGCAGCAGCCAGCAGGGACTGCATATATGCCGGGTCAATGGCGGTAAAGGAGCCTCCAAAAAACGCAATTTCATAGCTGAAACCGTCTTTTTCAAAGGCTTTCTCACAAGCGGCGCGCACATCTGCCGGCGTAGGCGGCGCCGTTTGGCCGCTGATGGTGCGCTGATCGCAAAAAGAGCACCGGCACGGGCAGCCGATATGGGGCACAAAAATACTGATATTGCCCTTTCTCATAGACCCATCAGGTGCAGCGCCTCTTTGGCCGCCTCCTGCTCCGCTTCCTTTTTGCTGCGACCCACACCGGAGCCGATCACATTGGAATTGAGCCGCACCTGCACCTGAAAGCGCTTGTCGTGGTCCGGGCCGCTCTCTCCCACCAGCACATAGGTTACATTCTCCCCCGGGTTCTGCTGTACCACCTCTTGCAGGGTGGTCTTGTAGTCCTTAAAGGCGGTGGTGTGATTCTCCAACGCCGGTACTAAAAAGCGGAGAATGTGCCGCTTGGCCGGTTCCATACCGCCGTCCAAATAAATGGCGGCGATCAGCGCCTCAAAGGTATTTTCCAGCGTGGAGGGGCGCTCCCAGCCCTTGGTATGGATCTCACCCTTGCCCATACGCAGGTAGCTGCCCAGGTCGATCTGGGCGGCAAACCCGGCCAAGCTTTGGGTGCACACCAGCGCCGAGCGCAGCTTGGACAGTTGACCCTCCGGCATATCCGGGAACCGGGTGTACAGCAGCTCTGCAGACACAATGGACAGCACCGCGTCCCCCAGGAACTCCATACGCTCGTTGCAACGCACGCGGCCGTGGCGCTCGTTGGCGTAGCTGGAATGGGTCAGTGCCTCCTGCAACAGGCTGCGATCCTGAAAGGTATATCCAATCTTATGTTCCAAAGATTCCATAACCGAACTTCCTCTTATTCTGCCGAGGCAGCAGGAGCTGCTAGGGCGGTTTCTATATGGCCGATCAGGTCGTTTTGCAAAAACCAGACCGCCTGTTTGATGGCATTCTTAAAGGTGCGGGCGTCTGCGGAGCCGTGGGCCTTGACCACCGGCTTTTGTACCCCCAGCATTACGGCGCCACCGTATTCTTTATAGTCAAACTTGGCCTTCATATTTTTCAGCCCGCCGGACACACCCAGGGCAGACAGCAGCGTAAAGGCGTTCTTCTTGAACAGGCCCTTCATCTCGTTCATCAGCACCTTGGCCACACCCTCGTAGGTCTTTAAGATCAGGTTGCCGGTAAAGCCGTCGGCCACCACCACGTCCGCGTCCCCAAAGGGAATTTGGCGACCCTCGATATTGCCCACAAAATTGTACGGTGCGGCAGTCATCAGGTCATAGGCCGCCCGCACGGTGGGGGTGCCTTTGGTGGGTTCTGTTCCGTTATTGGCCAAAGCTACACGCGGGTTCTTCACATGGAGCACATGCTGCATATACAGGGAACCAAGCAGCCCAAATTGGCACAGGAACTCCGGCTTGCATTCTGCATTGGCACCGCAGTCCATCATCAAAAAGGGCTTGCTTGCAGAGGGCATAACCGAGGCAATCGCCGGTCGCTTAACCCCTTTAATCCGCCCGGTGATCAGCGTAGCGCCTACGGTCACGGCACCGGTATTGCCGGCGCTGACCAACGCGTCCCCCTCCCCGGCTTTCAGCAGCTGAAACGCCACGCCCAGGGATGAGTCTTTCTTGCTGCGCAGCACGCTCTTGGCGTCATCCTCCATGGTGATCACCTGGGGAGCATCCACAATGCGGGTGCGTCGCAACTGCAAGCGGTTCTCCTCCGCGCAGCGGCGAATTTCCGCCTCTTTGCCTGTTAAGATAATGTCCACATCATAGGTGTCCACCGCCTGCATGGCGCCCTTTAGAATCTCCAAGGGTGCGTGGTCGCCGCCGAATGCGTCTACAATGATCTTCATGCTCATTTCTCCAAAAAGCGGTCCAGTGCCGCCAGCGCCCGGTTAGACAAAGCCGCATAGCGCTCTTTTTTATCTCGAATTTTTGGCTCCATGGGGGGCAAAATGCCAAAATTGGCGCCCATGGGCTGAAAATGCTTCACACTCTCGTCGCTGATATAGCGGGTCAAAGCACCGCTCATCGTCTCGCCGTTCGGGCAACCGGTGGGCTTGCCCTCTGCCCGGCGCACGGCATTGCGCCCGGCCAAAATGCCGCTCATGGCGGACTCCATATACCCCTCCACGCCGGTGATCTGACCGGCAAAGAAAATGTTGGGGTGGCTGCGCAGCGCGTAATCCGCACCCAGCAGCCGGGGAGAGTCAATAAAGGAATTGCGGTGCATCACGCCGTAGCGCACAATCTCCGCCTGCTCCAGTCCGGGGATCATGCGAAACACCCGCCGCTGCTCCGGGAACTTTAAGTTGGTCTGGAAGCCCACCAGGTTAAACAGCGTGCCACCGGCATTCTCCCGCCGTAGCTGCACACAGGCCCAAGGACGGTGTCCGGTAGCCGGATCAATGAGTCCAACCGGCTTCATGGGACCGAACCGGGGTGCGTCCGCACCGCGCTTTGCCAACTTCTCAATGGGCATACAGCCCTCATACACATCAAAATCGTGGGTCACTGCACCCTCGGCATGCACCAGCGCGTTTATAAATGCCTCATATTCCGCCCGATTGAAGGGACAGTTCAAATAGTCGCTGTCGCCGCCACGGTCGTAGCGGGAGGCGCCGAACACCTTGGTATAGTCCACGCTCTCCGCTGTGATAATGGGCGCCGCCGCGTCATAAAAGGACAACCGACCGGGGCAAAGCCGCTCAATATCCGACGCCAGATCGTCCGCCGTCAGCGGACCGCTGGCCACCACGGTGATCTGATCTGCCCCGCGGGGTACTTCCGTCACCACCCGATGCTCTACGGTGATATTGGGGTGCGCCTCCACCGCCGCCGTCACCCGAGAGGCGAACTGCTCCCGATCCACGGCCAAGGCACCGCCGGCAGGCACAGCGCACTGCCGAGCAATGGGCACCGTCAGAGAGCCAAGCCGAGCCATCTCCTCCTTGAGCAGCCCCGCCGCACTTTCCAGCCGAGCGGCCTTTAAGGAGTTGGAGCACACCAGCTCTGCAAACAATGGCGATGTATGGGCCGGTGAATACTGCACCGGCTTCATCTCCAGCAGGGTGACCGGGTGGCCGGCATTGGCAATCTGCCACGCCGCCTCCGTACCGGCTAAGCCTGCACCGATTACTGTAAATCTCATTTATTCCTCTGCCTGTTCTTTTTTCTTCTTAGGTGCCGGTTTGCTAAAGCCACACTTCTCGTCCAGGCATACCAGCACATTGCCCCGCTTCTTAAACAGGGACTTGCCGCACTGGGGGCACACCTCATCGGTGGGCACATCCCAGGTCATAAAGTTGCAGTTAGGATAAGCGGAGCAGCCGTAGAAAGAAGTGCCCCTACGGGTCTTTTTCTCGATCACATCGGCGCCGCACACCGGGCACTTGGCCTTGGTCTTAAACACCAGGGGCTTGGTATTCTTACACTCCGGGTAGCCGGGGCAGGCCAGGAACTTGCCGTAGCGGCCTACTTTGATGACCATGTTGCGCCCGCACTTTTCGCAGACCACATCCGTCTCTTCCTCTTTCAGTTTGATCTTCACGCCCTGCATTTCCTTCTTTGCCTTTTCCAGCGGGGCCTCAAAGTCCTCGTAATAGTGGCGAATCATATCAATATAATCCCGATCACCGGAGTCGATCTTATCCAGATCCGCCTCCATCTTGGAGGTGTACTTTACATCCACAATGTTGGGCATACGCTCCTCCAGCAGCTTGGTCACTGCCTCACCCAACTCTGTGGGCACGAACTGCTTGCCCTCGCGCTTCACATACTCCCGACCCACAATGGTGGAGGTGATGGTCACATAGGTGGAGGGACGACCCACGCCGTTCTCCTCCAGTGCCTTGGTCAGGGACGCCTCCGTGTACCGGGCGGGGGGCTGGGTAAAGTGCTGATTGCCGAGAATACTCTTGAGCCGCAGCTTGTCGCCGGCCTTTACCGGCGGCAGGGGCGCTGCGCCCTCGGTTTTGCCGTCGTCGCCTTTCTCCTCATACAGTACGGTAAAGCCGTCAAACTTCACCGTGTAGCCGGTGGCGTTGAACACATAGCCGTTGGCAACGATCTCAATTTTCATGGTCTCTTGCAGGCAGTTCTCCATCAGGGAGGCGATGAACCGCTCCCACACCAGTTTGTAGATTTTGTACTGGTCGGTGGTAACGCTGCCCTTTACCATCTCCGGGGTAATGGAGGGGGTGGTAGGACGAATGGCCTCGTGGCCGTCCTGAATATTGCTCTTGGACTTAAAATACCGAGGCTTCTTGGGCAGGTACTTCTCGCCGTAAGTCTCTGTAATAAAGGCGTTGCCGGCAGCCCGTGCCTCCTCGGAAATACGCAGGGAGTCCGTACGCATATAAGTGATCAGACCCAGTGTGCCGTGACCGGCTACTTCCACGCCCTCATACAGCTCCTGGGCGGCTTTCATGGTCCGCTTGGCCTGGAATGACAGGCGGCGGGAAGCCTCCTGCTGCAAGGTGGAGGTGATAAACGGCGGGGTGGGGCTCTTCTTGCGGGTGCCCTTCTTCACCGACTGCACAATGTACTCGGCACCCTCCAGATCGGAGAGAATCTTATCGCTCTCCTCCTTGGAAGTGATCTTGATCTTTGCCTTATCATCCACCTTGCCGGCCAGGGCGGCGGCAAAGCTCTTGCGCTCCGGCGGGTTGGTAAACTTAGCGTCAATGGACCAGTATTCCTCCGGCTTAAAAGCACGGATCTCCTCTTCCCGGTCCACCACCAGCCGCAGAGCCACGGACTGCACACGACCGGCAGACAGACCCCGTCGGATTTTTTGGCTGATAAAGGGCGACAGCTTGTAGCCGATAAGCCGATCCAAAATTCGCCGGGCCTGCTGGGCATTTACAAAGTCAATATCAATGGCGCGGGGGTGCTCCATACCGGTAAGCACGCCGTGCTTGGTGATCTCGTTAAAGGTGACCCGGTTCTTCTCGTTCATATCCAGCCCCAACAGCGTGGCCAGGTGCCAGCTGATGGCCTCGCCCTCCCGATCAGGGTCTGTTGCCAGGTACACATAATCGGCGGCCTGAGCCTTTTTTTTCAGGTCCTTTACAAAGTTCTCCTTACCGGCGATTACCGCATACTTAGGGGCAAAGTCATGGGCAATGTCCACAGACAGCCGGGCGGCGGGCAGATCCCGCACATGGCCCATAGAGGCCACCACATCGTACCCCTTGCCCAAATAGCCCTTAATGTTTTTCGCCTTGGCCGGCGACTCCACAATAACCAGTTTTGACATTTGTTCTATATCCTTTCTCTCTCGAGCTGTTATTTCTTCCGAAAGCGGCTGCCGGGGGCGCTCTCCGCCAGATCCAGCAGTTCCAGTTTGGTCAGTGCCGCCAGCAGCTGCCCCTGGGGCATAGCTGCCGTGGCTGCCACCTGATCTACCGGGGTGAATACCTCCGGCAGTGCAGCAAGCACCGCACTTTCCGCAGCTGTAAGCAGCGCCTGATTTTCTCGTCGCTTTTTCAGCCGCTGCCGCCCCTCCTCCAGCCGTTCAAAATCGTACTCCTTAGAGGTTTGGGGCAAGTTGGCGCCCGGGTCCTGCTCCGCCGCCAGCAGCTGCTGCACGCTGGGCACCCGGTTCAGATCCAGGTGGTAGCGCTCCGCATAACCGGAAAGTAGCTGGACCGGCTGGGTCACCACATAAGCACCGTCGTTGATTAGATCGTTTGTGCCGGCAAAGTCCGTAGACAACACGGAGCCGGGCACCGCATACACATCGCGCCCCTGTTCCAGCGCGCAACGGGCGGTGATCAAAGAGCCGCTGTGGCTGCCGGCTTCTACCACCAGCAAGCCCTCGCTCATACCGCTGATCAAGCGGTTACGCAAAGGAAAGGTGTGCTTCCCTGCCGGGGTAAAGGGTCGAAATTCCGTTACCAGCGCACCGTGGCTACGAATTTCTGCCCGCAGCGGCTCATTTTGCATCAAATACCGGGTACCCAGACCGCAGCCCAGCACCGCAACGGTGGTGCCGCCCGCCAACATAGCGCCCTTATGGGCGGTACTGTCGATTCCCAGCGCGCCGCCGCTGACCACAAGGGCTCCGGCACCTGCCACGCCCTTAGCCATAATGTCGCACACCTGCACCGCATAAGCGGACGCCTGGCGGGTACCCACAATGCCCAGGGTCAGCTGCCGGTTCCAGTCCGGCACGGTGCCGTCCACATACAGCACCAACGGCGGGTCCGACAGATCCCGCAGCAGGCGGGGATAATCCGGGTGGTCATAGGCGAGCACCTGCCAGCCCTGCTGCTTGCAGGTGGAAAGCACTTTGTCCGCAGCGGACAGAGGCGTGCTCTCCAAGTGCTGCACCTGATATTTTGTCAGCGCCGGGGTCATGCGCCACTCCATAATGTTGGCGTCGTACACCGCCTTGGCGCTGCCGAATTCTTCTAACAAAGGCTGTACCGCCGCGCCCTCTCCCAGGGCACATTGGAGCCATACCCAGTAGGCCGTCTCGCTCATCGCATCATCTCCCACATGGTAATGGCCGCCGCAACGGAGGCATTCAGGCTCTCGGCCCGCCCTTTCATGGGAATGGTCACCAGATCGTCGCACACCTGCTTGACTCCCTGGCTGATTCCGTTGCCCTCATTACCGATCACACAGATGGAGGACTTGGTAAAGTGGGTCTCCGTAATTTTGGCTGCCGTATCCACCGGCACGGTGCCAAGCACCTGGAACCCCTCTGCCTTATACAGCAGCAGATCCTCCCGCAAATCGTGACTGACGGTCACCGGCAGCCGCAGCAGGCTGCCCATAGAGGCGCGCAGCGCCTTGGGATTATACACATCGCAGCAGTTATACGCCAGCAAACCGGCTATGCCCAACGCCTCTGCGCTGCGGGCGATGGCGCCCAGATTGCTGGGATCCTGCACCCCGTCCAAAGCGATAAAGCGCCCGGTCTCAATGGTAGGGTTCTCCGCCGGCATTTTGCACACACAGAAGATGCCTTGGGTGTGCTCCGTCTCCGCCAGTTTGTCCGCCACCTCGCTGCTGATCTCCACCGCCCGATCGGCCCGATCACACAACCGGGCACATTCCGCTGGGTAGCGCGCCATACAGTCGGCGGTGACCAATACCAGCGCAACGGTGTAAAACGAATGAAGGACATCAAAACAAAGCCGCGCCCCCTCCAGCACAAAGGAGCGAGCGTCCCGGCGTGCCTTGGCGGAGACCAACAATTTTTTGGTGTCCTTGATCAGTTGATTCTGTTTTCCCGTGATTTTATCCATACACATCTCCGTTTTGGCGTGCTACTATGCAGTCGGCACCGGGCCGACCCCTATCTGTTTAACCAAACCACTGGCTTCATTTATTAAATTAAGTCTTATATTACATTATATCGCAAAAAAGTGCAACACCCAAAGACAAAAAATTTTGACTTTTTGAAAAAAACAAAACGGACCGCACCCAAAAGGGTACAGTCCGTCATTGGCAAATCTTACAGAGCAGCCTTAGCGGTCTCGGTCAGAGCGGTAAAGCCCGCCGGATCGGCAATGGCGATCTCAGACAGCATCTTTCTGTTCAGGTCCACGCCGGCCTTCTTCAGACCGTTCATAAAGGTGGAGTAGTTCATACCGTTTGCCTTGCAGGCAGCAGAGATACGGGTGATCCACATTCTGCGGAAATCTCTCTTCTTCTGCTTACGGCCGATGTAAGCGTACTGGCCGCTCTTCATCACAGCCTGCTTAGCAGTCTTAAACAGACGGTGCTTGCCGCCGTAATAACCCTTCGCAGCCTTTAATACTTTCTTTCTTCTCTTGCGGGTCGCCATAGCGCCTTTAATTCTAGCCATTCTTTCTTACCTCCGATATTCTGATAAAACGCGTTGTCTCTTATTTGTAGGGCACCAGGCGCTTGCACTGCTTCTGGTTGGTCACATCTGCAACGGCAGTCTTGCGCAGGTTTCTCTTACGCTTGGTGGACTTCTTGGTCAAAATGTGGGAGGTGTAAGCGTGGGCACGCTTTACCTTGCCGCTTTTGGTGGTCTTGAAGCGCTTTTTTGCGCCGCTGTGCGTTTTGATTTTAGGCATAATCTATTCCTCCGTTTTGTGAATTTACTTTGCTGCCTTGGGGGACATAAACATCAAGATCTGTCTGCCCTCCAGTTTGGGTTGCTTGTCAACAGAGCCCAGCTCGCCGATCCCCTCGGCAAAGCGCTGCATGGTGGCAACGCCCAGGTCAGAGTGGGCCATCTCCCGCCCGCGCAGGCGGATAGATACCTTCAGCTTGTTGCCGGCCTCTAAGAACTTCTTGGCATGGTTGAGCTTGGTGTTGAAGTCACCGATGTCGATCTTCAGGGACAGACGAATCTCTTTCGTTTCCACCGTCTTTTGATTCTTGCGGTTCTCTTTCTCCCGCTTAGCCTGCTCGTAACGGTACTTGCTGTAATCCATGATCTTGCAGACCGGGGGCTTAGCCTGGGGAGCGATCTTCACCAGATCCAGACCGCGATCATCGGCAATCTTTTGCGCGTCACGGGCGCTCATGATCCCCAACTGCTCGCCGTCGGCGGAGACGATACGAAGCTCTTTATCCCGAATTTGTTCGTTGAGTTGGACTGTGTCCTTTTCTCTGCTGATAAATAACACCTCTTTGATAAAGTTGCACCGGCTGAAAAGCCAAAAAGTGCGGACGCAAAACGCCCGCACTTCTCTCAAATCTCAGGAATTGAAGATTGCCCTCTTTGCCGCAGCGGGAGGGGAGAACAGGGTCGTTCTGCTTTGTTGTGGCAATAGTTTACCACACCCGCGCGGATTTGTCAACGGTTTTCTTATTTTTTCACGGTGACAGAGCTGCTCTTGCTCCAGCCGGAGTAGAAATTGGTCTTGTTCACCGTCTTATAGGTACGCACCCGCACATAGTATTTCTTGCCCTTGGTGAGCTTGGAAATGGTCTTGGCGGTGGTCTTGGCACCCTTTACAGTCACGGTCTTGTTGCCCTTTTTGAAGTTCTTGTCCGTGCTGTACTGCACCTGGTAGCCGGTGGTCTGGGTGGCCTGCTTTTTCCAAGTCACTTTCAGCTGGGCTTTTTTGGGGCTGGTCACCTTGCTTACAGAAGTGCCCTTGGGATTGATGGTAAAAGTGCGCTTTTCCGTGCCGGTATAGTGGTTCTTAAACTTGATGGTCACGGTGTACTCGCTCTTGGAGATAGGATCACCCAACCAATCCGTAACTGTAACGCCCGGTTTTTTCTCTTTGCCGTCATAGGTATAGGAAGTCTTGCTCAATGCGACGGTCTGATAGGCATTGTAATCATTCATGTAGCCCTTATACTCATCGCAATACTTGCACAGCTTATAGTTCTCGCCATCATCGTAGTGCGTGGCTTTAATATCGCCCTTTATAACGTCATGTGTGTGCATACCCACATTCACATTAAAATCCACCGGGCGCTCCCATTGCTCCTGGTTATAAGCAATAAAATAAATCAAATAACGCTCACCTGCTTGTAAAGTCATTGCAGTCGCAAGTGTATCTGAAACACCTCTGTAACGCGCCGCATCTACCTCTTCTGCAGAAGTTAACATCATTGCATAATTGTCCATTATGCCAAAATCCACATCTACATCTTTCAATTTCCTATTTTGAATACGGAATTCGTAGCATCCCGTGGTTTCCGGTGTAAAAGAAAAGAAGGCAGAACCTTTGGTTTTGCTGATGGTAAAAGTACGGCTGCCGTCCAGCTCCAGCACGCCGGGGTTGAAAATATCGTTCTCCGCTGCCTGGGCAGGGATCGCCATGCCGGTGAGCATGGTCACAGCCAGCAGGACAGCCAGCAGGGTGGAAAGTAATTTTTTCATAAAGATCCTCGCTTTCTTTGTTTCTTTGTATGCAGGTAAAAAAATAAGTGTGCCCCACAAGGGACACACTTATTTTACCATATTTTCAATTTTGCCGTCAACGAAAAGGCCTTTGGCACTTTCTCCAAACTTTTGCTCCGTTCTTTGGTGATAATCGCCAAAAGTCCATTATTTCCAGGGGTACTTGGCCTTTAAGCTTTCAAATTCACCATAAGTAGCGGCAAAGTGGAAGTTCCCTTTCAGGTCCGAGAAGAAATACAAATAATCGGTACTGGGGTGCTCCACGGTGGCAGTCATAATTTCCGTACCCGGATTGGCAATGGGACCGGCAGGCAGGCCGGGGCAACGGTAGGTATAATAAGCGTCATACACCGACTGGGAAAAGCCATGATCCCGCAGCGCCTTGGCATAGTAATAGGTCACATCGCACTCGATCTTCATGCCCTTGTCCAGCCGGTTCTCCAAAGTAGAGGCAATATTGCCTTGACTGGATTTGCTCAGTGCCTCCTTTTGCACAATAGAGCACAGGGTCACAAACTGGTACAGCGTGTAGCCCCGCTGCTTGCAATAGGTTTTCACCTCATCGGTAATCCGCTGGTCAAAGGCCTCTAACATCGCATCTGCAATATCCGTAGCCTTGGAATTCTCCCCAAAGTCATAAGTAGCCGGGAACAAAAAGCCCTCTAAGATATAGCCCACATTGGGGTCATTCTTGGGAAAGTCCGCCAGCCAGTCATAATCGTAGCCCTCGGTGGTGCTGCACGCCTTTAAGAAATCCTTGGCACTGCACACATTCTTTTTCTCCAGCGTAGAGGCAATATCAAACACCGTGTAGCCCTCGGGAATGGTGACCTTCACCTTCTTATGGCTAATGTCCGGGTTTTGCAGCTTCTCCGCCAGATCCTGATAGCTCATGCCGGCGTTTAGGTAATACTCGCCGTTATAGTATGTAAAATCCGGGTAATTGCGGTCCATCCACCAGGTCCACACCGTGTCGCTTTTGATCATACCGGCGTTTTTCAGCTTGGCGCCGATTTCGTAGGCAAAGTCGTTGTCCTCAATCACCAGAGTGTACTTGGCGCTGCTGCCCCGCTCCCCGGCCACATCCGTGCGCACCAGATTGTAGGCATACAGCCCGGCAGCCACCAGCGCCACGATCAGCAGCACCGGCAACAAGATCCGCAGGGATTTATTTTTCTTCTTCGTCATGGTCGTTCTCTCCCAACAGGCGGTGCAGTGCCGCCCCGGTCAATTCCATTGGCAAATGGCGCATACCCCGCTGCACAAACGGCTGGCCGCAGGGCACAAACCCCAACTTCTCATAAAAGCCCACAGCCTCCAGCCGAGCGTCCACCGGCACACGGTGTGCGCCCTGTTCAGCGGCACGGCGTACCAGCGCCGTTACCAGTCGGCGGCCGCTCCCCTGCCCTCTGGCAGCGGGTAAAAAGGCAATGCGCCCGATTTTATAGTTCTCCGCTGCCCCTTGTAGGCGACCGGTGCCCAGAGGGCTGCCTTCTGCCGTCAGCAGCGCATAAACGGTATCTGCCCCCGGCAGATCCGCCGCGTCAAACTCCTGCTGCTCCGGCACGCCCAAGTCCTGCACAAACACCTGTCGGCGAATGGCACGCACCCGGGCCATATCCGGATCCTCAGCGGTGAAAAAGCGCAAGGGGCTCATCGCACCGTCTGCACTTTCAGCATATTCGTTGTGCCGCTGGCACCCAGAGGAATACCGGCGGTAATGACCACAATATCGTCCGGGTGGATCAGGCCGGTCGTACGGCCCACCTCCACCGCGTGGTCAAACAGAGCGTCCGTATTATCCTGGCGCACGCAGCGTACCGGCACCACGCCCCAGCTGAGCATCAGCTGGTGCAGCACCTTCTCCTCCGTAGTGGCGCCGATAATAGGTACATCCGGGCGGTACTTGGAGATCATGCGGGCAGTGGTGCCGCTTTGCGTAACCGTTACGATGGCAGCAGCGCCCAGGTCATGGGCGGTGGTCACCGTAGCGTGACCGATAGCAGAAGTAATATTCTTCGTCAGCGGCGCCGGATACACATTGGAAAAGCGCACCTTGTAGTCAATGTCCTCCTCCGTGGTAGCGGCAATGGATGCCATGGTCTGCACTGCCTCTACCGGGTGGGCGCCCATAGCGGTCTCGCCACTGAGCATAATGGCGGAGGTGCCGTCATAAATGGCGTTAGCCACATCGGTGATCTCTGCCCGGGTGGGGCGGGGATTGGTGATCATAGACTCCAGCATTTGGGTAGCGGTCACCACCACTTTGCCGGCAGAATACACCTTGCGAATGATCATCTTTTGAATAGCAGGGATCCGCTCAAAGGGGATTTCTACGCCCATATCACCGCGGGCCACCATAATGCCGTCCGCTTCTTCAATAATCGCGTCAATGTTATTGACGCCCTCCATATTCTCGATTTTAGCAATAATACGCACATCGTTCCAGCCCAGCGCCTGGCAGAAGTTGCGCAGATAGATCACATCTCCTGCGGTACGCACAAAGGACGCGGCGATAAAATCAAAATCATGAGACGCACCGAATTCCAAATCCTGCATATCTGCCGGAGACAGGTAAGGCATGTTCAGGCTGATGTCCGGCACATTCACGCCCTTTTTGTTGGTGAGCAGGCCACCGTCCGTTACCCGGCAAACGATCTCGTCCCGGCGCAGCTCCGTCACCTCCATGGCGATCAGGCCGTCGTTAATGAGGATAGAGGTGCCCACTTTTACATCGTCTACCAGCCCGGGGTAGTTCACATAGCAGTGCTTGGCATCACCCAGGCATTTTTTTGTGGTAAGCGTAAAAGTATCACCTTTGTGAATCACGACGCCGTCGGGATCTTCAAAGTCCCCGGTGCGAATTTCCGGACCCTTGGTATCCAACAAGGTAGCCACCGGCACGCCCTGCGCCTCACGCACACGTACCAACTGTTCCAGCCGCTTGGACTGGGCATCGTAATCACCGTGACTAAAGTTGAACCGTGCCACATCCATACCGGCCTTAATCATATCCGCCAACACCTGATCGTTATCCGTTGCCGGACCGAGGGTGCAAATAATTTTTGTTTTTTTCATCAATCAAGACTCCTTGTTTCTACGATTCCAAAATTCATTTTACCACAAAACCGCCAAAAGGCAACACCGGCAACCGGTTTTTTACATAATCTTAAAATAACCGGGTTTGGAAGTGGAAATACTGGTAAAAAGCACAAAAATTCGGCGGCAGAATTGTGGAAAATCCCACAATCCGCCGCCGATAAAAGGCTGTTATTTGCGTATTTGTCAATTATTTTTTCTTAGAAGTGCTCTCGTGCTTCCGGGTACTGACCTGGGTGGTGGTCACTTGATCCAGCCGTGCCTTGTCGATCTGCAGGGTTTTATACTTGCCGTCGCCCTGGTCGATAAGCAAAGTCTTGCCGTCATAGGCAATATAAAAAGTCTTGTACGACTTCATTTGGTACACCGGCTTGCCGTTCTCATCCTTGCCGGTCTGGTCCATATAGCCTGCCTCGGCGCGAATATACTTCTTGCCCTTGATTTCCGAGCCAATGGTGCTGAGCATAAACTCATATTTTTTCTTGCCCACATTGTCCAGACCCAGCTCTTTTTTAGAATAGCTCTCCAGCAAACGGATCGCCGTATTGCCGGTAATGGCTGCGGACTTGGTCTCTAAGGGAGATGTAGTGGTCTCTGCCGTGGTGTTCTCGCCGCCGGATCCGCCTTTGGTACAGCCGGCAAACACGCCCAGCAGCAACAAAACAGCCATACAAAGGGTAAACCATTTTTTCATGAAAAAAGCCCTCACTTTCCTTATTTGCATTATACTTTAGACGCCGGGCGTTGTCAACGCCGCAGACACAAAAAAGGCAAGTTTTTACATCTCGTCCGGACCGTACAGCAAAAGCAAGCGGGCAATGGTCTCCTCGCTGAACAGCTCTACCCCGCGCCCAGCCAGCAACGCCGCCGTCACGCCCTGCCCCGGCACCACCGTGCCGGTAAAAGTACCATCATAAACAAAGTGGCTGCCGCAGGAGGGGCTGCGCTCCTTAAGAAGCGCCAGACCGCAGTTTTCCTCCTCAGCAATATACAGGGTTTTTTCCGCCCCGTCCGCAAAGGCAGCGGTCACATCGACACCGCTTTTGCTCACCACGCAGCCGTCCCGAATTTCACTTGGTTCCCGGGGAATAGGCAGTCCGCCAAAGCACTCCGGGCACACCGGAATCAGCTGAAAATATCGTTCCAGCGCCTGCACCTGCTCATCTCTGTTATTGCCACCGCTGTACTTGCAGTTCTCCCCCAGCAGGCAGGCGGAGACCAGCAGCTTAGGCTTCGTCATAGTCATAGGTACATACCTCGCTTAAATAAGTCTTGGTCATAACGCCGTTGGTATAAGTGATATAGAACCGGGCGCTCACCTGCCCGGTGGCAGAGGAGGAGCCGTACAGCAGCACCTTGCGCCCGGGGGTACAGGCCGCAGGCATTTGCTTAACCGCATAGCCCTGGGCGTTGGTTGCACCTACCCGCTCCGGAACCAAATCCGTCGCAGTCATATTCTTACCGTACAGGAAGCCGCAGTCCACGACCCGGTACTCGTTAAAGGCGCGCACATTCACCTCAAATTGGCGGCGGTAGGCACCATTCTCCTCTGCCGACTGGCGAATATACAGCACACCGATCTTGGCCTGCACGCCATAAATTCGATCCAGCGTCACCTTCGGCAGCACCCGGTTCACCGACAAGTTGGCACCATCGCTTGGACTGACCTCTTGCCGCTGAGCCAGCACATCGTCCCGTGCGTTTACATAACCGTCGCCGTTCAAATCACCCACCAGTAACAAAACAGCCGCCGGTGCGGTGGTGTTGCCGCCGCTGACAGACAGGGGCACACTGCGGGGCACGCAGCCTTCGCCGCAAAAAGTCAAAGTATAATCCCCGCAGGATACGCCCTCAAACAGGAACACGCCGTTCTCGTTGGTCACCGCCACCGGCGTGCCGTCCAACGATACGGAGATGTTTTCCAGCGGCGCACCGGCCTTGTCCGTGACCGTGCCCTTAACAAAATGCCCCTCCGGCTGGGTGGGCGACAAAATGTTCGTTTCCTCCGCACCGCAGCGGGTACAGTAGCGCTGCACACGGCCTGCCACACAGCAGGTGGGCGCCGTATAGGCGCGCTGCACCCAATTGTGACCCAAAGCCGGGGTGTCTGCGGTGTAGCTGTCGCCGCACACGGTGCAGGTGTACTTGGAACACCCGGTTGCTGTACAGGTAGGCGCCGTTTGCACCGTCTCCGAATAAGCATGACCATTCGGGGGCAGCTCTACCGTGCCCAGGTCTGCGCCGCAGCGGGCGCAGGTGCGGCTGTGGGTGGCGCCTGCCGTGCAGGTGGGCGCCGGTCCGCTGTCCGTATAGATTCGGTGCAGGCAGCCCAGCGGCACAAAGGTCAGTCCATGCTGTCGGGCATAGTCCATCACCGAAGTGTCATAGTAACCGTACAGAGTCAGACCGTCCCCCACCCCTGCAAAGACAGCAGTCGGAAACACCGTGTCCGTAGCGGTAACCGTCAGTTCTGTTAAATCCGGGCAATGGGCAAACCAGTTGGCGTCCATTTTCTCTATACCGCTGCCCAGGGTCACCCGGGTCAGGCCGGTGCAATTGGCAAAGCTGCTTTCCGGCAGGGCGGTCACGCCGTCCTCCACTGTCACTTGCCGTATCTCTGCACCAAACAGCGCCCAGGGCGCCACATCGGCGGCAAAGTCCGCCACCGGTCCGCTGCCGCTGATCGTAAGCGCCGCTGTGTCCAAATTATACTGCCAAGCAGTTTCCGCACCGCAGGCGCCGCTGTTCACCGGGTAAAAAGGAATAGCCGTACCGCAGTAGGTCTCCAGCACAGAGCCGGGCAAGCCGTACACCGTCAGCGCCCGGCGCACAAAGCCGTCAGAAAAGGCAGTCCCCAGTCCGTGGGGCTCCACGGACACGGCGGCCGTGGCGTACACCGTACGCAAGGTATGATTCAGTAAGAACGCGCCGCCGGCGATCAGCACCGCCCGGCGCAGCACAAGGGTATCTTGATGGAACTGAGGCAACGCCATCAACAGGGTGCGCCCGTTTTTGCCGTACAGCAAGCCGTCTGCCGTAACGGTCAGCGCAGCAGAAGCACTCTCCACCTGTTGCAGCTGCCAGGCAGACAGAAACGCCGCCGCATATACGGCAGTCACCCCATTGGGAATCGTAAAGTCCGTAGCCACCCGACCACCGGGGTAACAGATCAGCTCCGTGCCGTCCCCGCTGTACAGCACGCCCTCTGCCACCGTATAATAATCGCCGGTGACAGAGAACGCCGTCACCCGCCGCATATCCGCAAAGGCGTAACCGGTTACACCGGTGACGCCCTGGCCGATGAACACGCTGCTCACCGTATCCGCATAGGCAGCCCAGGGCGCAGCGCTGCTGCTGTAAGCAGACAGCCGCCCGGCGCCGGTAATCTCCAGTTGCCCGGTGGCATAGCAGGTCCAGTTAACCCCACGGCCGCAGCTGCCGCTGCCCAGCACCTGCGGCTCCGCATAAGGCTCTGTATAAGTATCGCCGCACACGGCGCAGGTGTAGATCAGGCTGCCCGGGTCCGTATCTGTGGGCCGCAAAATCTGACACACATAGTTATGCACGCAACCCAGAGGTAAGAACGCCGCTCCTGCCGCAGCCGCAGCCCGGGGCGCAGGGGTGTTGCGCCAGCCCCGCACCGTCAAATCGCTGCAACCGGAAAAGGCGCCGGTGCCCACCTGCACCACATTGCGGGGCAATGTGATGGTGTGCAGGCCCTTGCAATTTTCAAACACATAAGCCCCCAGCCGCTGCAAAGTCTCCGGCAGGGTAAACACTGCGTTTTGGCAGCCGGAAAAGGTAAAATTGCCCAGCCCGGTGACCGTATCCGCCACCGTGATCTGCTGTAGTTCTTCCGCCCACAGTGCCCAGGGCGTGGCTGCCGCACGGTCATAATCTGCGCCGTCACCGGTGCCGGTGAGGGCCAGCGTACCCTCCGGCAGGGTCAGGGTATAGGTTAGGTTGCCTGTGGTGCCGGTTTGAGTCAGGTTGTCCAGCCGCAGCAGACCGTTGCCGTAAATGGGATCAAAGCCCGGGTCACCCAAATCCTCTGCACTCCCTTGCAGCAGCGCGTTCAGCTGGTCCAGGGTCAAATCCGGGTGCAGACTCAGCAGCAGCGCACAGCAGGCCGCCCCATAGGGGCAGGACAGCGAGGTGCCGGAGGCAGTTGTAGCGGCCGGTGCACCGCCGCTGTCCATGGTGGCCACGGTAATGTGGCTGCCGGGGGCACAGTAATCCACCAGATCGCCGTAATTGGAAAACCCCGCCACCGTCTTGTCCACCGTCACTGCACTGACGGTAATGGCCTGGGGCAATGCCGAGGGATAGCGGTTGCTGATCTGTTCGCCCGCATTGCCGGCAGAGCAGCACACGGCCACGCCCAGTGCCGCAGCCTTGTCCATCATGGCTGCAAAGCCCGCCCGATTTTGGCTGGTGCTCAGGCTCATATTCAGCACCCGTGCGCCCTTTGCCACAGCGTCCTCCATGGCGGCCAAAACCGCCGAGGCAGCGCAGGTGTCCGTACCGAAGCGCACCACTTTATAGGGCAATATTTTTACATTCTCATCTGTATTCCCGGCCAGCACCGAGGCCACCGCCGTGGCGTGCCAATACGTGGCGCCCCGCTGCCGGGTGTCATAGGCCGCATTGGCTCTACCGTCGCCGGACAGATCTATGCCGTCAGACACCAGCCGCCCTTGCAACGCCGGGTGATCCAGCATAAAACCTGTATCAATTTGAGCGATGACTACCCGGTGACTCGGGATCTGCCGCCGGGCGCAAAAAGCGGTGGTGCCCACCATCTCCCCCGCCCAGGGGCAAAGGTTGCCGGTCAGGTTCGTATCTGTCTCTAATTGGCACAGGCTGTCCGGCTCCGCCGTGGCGCCGTCCTGCGCCAACTGTACCGCCGCCTTGCGGGCAGCCAACGGTGTGTCATATTGCAAAATCGCCAAGCCGTCCGTCACCGCCGCTGCCACAGCGCCGTAGTCCTTGCCGCCGTAGCCGGTAACTACCAGGCGGCACAGACCATAAGAATCACGCTCTAAATCCGCCTGCGCCACCGGGGCTTTCTCCAACAGAGCAGTATAGGCAGTCGCAAAGGTGCCGGAAGCGGCACCCGATTTTTGCAGTACAGGCAGAGCCGCCCCCAGCATACTCACCAGGAGCGCCAGTACCAGCAGCAGCGCCGTGCCCCGCCGGGTGTATCTGCGACTCATCGGCTTCGTCTCCCGGCCAGCCAAAAGAACACCACGCAAAACACCACCAACAGACAGGCCAGCACAAAGGCGATCCACTTGCCAATCAGCGGAATGGCACCAAAAAAGCCGATCCCCAGTACCAGCACCAAAAACAGAATCACAAATATCAGCACGATGGCGGCGATTTTTTTGTTATTCATCTGCATTCTCCTTCAGTATCTCTTGCCGAACCACGCGGGCAACACCCTCCCGATCATTGGATGGCGCCAAAAAGCGGGCAGCCGCCTTGGCCGCGTCCGTACCGTTCTCCATGGCATACGACCAACCGCAGTAGCGCAGCATATCCACATCGTTGCCGCCGTCACCAAAACACATCACCTGGGCCGGGTCATAGTCCAGTTGCCTGCATAAGGCAGCCAAGGCCGTGGCCTTGCTGGTGCCCACCTTGCCGGCCTCCACATTGCACCCGATGGAGGAGGTAATCTCCACATGGCCCATGGTCTGCAAAAACGCGCGCAGTGCTCGGTTTTCTTCCATCGGTATCGTAAAGAGATTGAGCTTTTCCACCGTCATACCAACCAGTGCGTCTGCCACACTGTCCCGGTACACCACTTTTTCCAGCAGTTCGTCCACAAAGCTGTCCGGCACGCCGTCCAGCCGCGCCATGCCCTTGCGCCGGGCAGGCGCCACCGGCACCCCATCGGCATAGAATTCATAGTACACCGGGCGGCTGTCCAAATAAGCGCAGATCTGCCGCGCATCCGCCAGCTGCATCGGGTCACTGTGGATCCGCTTTTTGTTCTGCACATCCCACACACCGGCGCCGTTGCTGAATACAATATAATCTAAAAAAGGCAGTTGGGCCTGCACCGGCTCCGTCAGCGCCAAGGTGCGACCGGTGGCCAACGCCAGGCGCACACCCTGTTGGCGGCAGGCAGCCAACGCCCGGCGGGTGGTCTCGCCTACCCGCTGATGGTCCGGCAGCATTAAAGTGCCGTCCAGGTCCATTGCAATGAGTTTGATCTGCATACAAATTCCTTCCTTTGATGATCTTATCAAACCCATTGTAGCATATTTGCGCAGTGTTGACTACTTCCATTCTATGTAAAAATCCGGTTATTTTTATGCAGATTTCTGTACATTTTCATTGACGGCAGGTAGGTGGCTATGGTATCTTAGTATTGGAATATTTTATTCTAAAAATAAAATACAGAGGGGGACGGTCACATGGATCACACAAATCATGTGCCGAAAAAAGAATGGATGGCCTACTGCGTCGGCGCACTGGGTCAAGGCATGGTCTATGCCATTATGAGCAGCTATATCTCAGACTTTTACATTAGCGTGCTGAAGCTCACGCCTTTATTTGTACTGTTGCTGATGCTGCTGGCGCGGGTGTGGGACGCCATTAACGACCCGATCATGGGCTATATTATGGACCACGCCAATCCAAAGAACGGCAAAATGAAGCCGTATCTCATTTACACACCCATTCCCATTGCCATACTGACGGTGCTGCTGTTCTACGCACCCAATATCAGCGACACAGCCAAGATGATCTACGCCGCCGTTACCTATGTGGCCTGGGGTATGATCTACACCGCCTCGGATGTGCCCTTCTGGGCACTGCCCAATGCCTTAACGCCCAATGCAGACGAGCGGGGCGGCATTATCAGCAAGGCGCGCACCGCCAACGGCGTGGGCTCTGCCGTACCTACCGCTTTCTTTATGGTACTGGGCTTTATTCTGCCCAAGTTCAATTTGTCCGGCACGGAGCTGGAAAAGACGAAGTATATGTGCATTGCCCTGTTTTGCGCCATTGTGGGCAATCTGCTGTTTATCCGGGTATATTTTAAGACCAAGGAACGGGTGAACATTCCGATTCCGCCTAAGAAGGACAAAAGCCAGCCCTCTGCGCTGAAGCTGATCTTCACCTGCAAGCCTTTAATGCTCACGGCACTAATGGGTATTCTCTCCGCCGCCCGTTATATGTACCAGGCCGGCGCAGTGCACGCCGCCCGTTACAGCTTTTATATCGGCAAGGACCTAACCGGCCTGTCCGCCGTGGAGCAGGAGGCAGCGCTGCAAGGCAATATCTCGCTGGTGAGCACCGTGTTTAGCGTGGCCAGCGCCGTGGGTATGTTCGGCGCCATGCTGCTGATGCCGGTGCTGTTTAAGAAATTCAACTACAAACAGATCATTATTGCCACCAGCCTGCTGGGCGCCGTATCCAGTCTGATTATGTGGTGCATCGGGTATCAGCATTTCTGGGCCTGCGTGCCGTTTTTGGTACTCAGCTGCGTGCCCTGCGGCGCCATCAATGTGTGCGCCTTTGCCATGATCGGCGACTGTTTGGACTACATGGAGTGGAAGACCGGCACCCGGCTCACAGGTATGGGCTCTGCCATTCAGAGCTTTGTCACCAAGCTGGGGGCGGCGCTCTCCACCTCCTTTATCATTCTCATGTACATTATTGTAGATCTGGATGTAGGCTCCATTAACGCCTCCGTCACCGCCAACCCGCTGCTGATGAGCCATGGGGTGCGAAACGGTATATTCAGCGTGGTATCGCTGATCCCCGCCATCAGTCTGCTGGTATGCACCATCCCCATGTTCTTCTACAACCTGACCGGCGACTTTAGGGAGAAAATGGAAACGGAGCTGGCTGCCCAGCGGGAGAAAAAAGGCATTACCATTACAGACTAAATTCACATAAGGACGAAAAAATGACTGCATACACCAAACGCTTACAAAAAGTGACCGCTGTTCTGTGCACCACTGCCCTGCTGGCCGGGTGCGCCGCCGGCACCTCCGACAACACAGAGCCTGCCGCAACCACCGCACAGGTCAAGGCCATCACCATTGAACCAACCGCTGTCTATCAGACAATGAACGGCTTTGGCGCTTCTGCCTGCTGGTGGAGCCAGGAGGTAGGCAATTGGGAGAACGCCAAGGATATTCTCTCCCTGCTGTATGACGAAAACAGCGGCATTGGGCTGAACATTTACCGCTACAACCTGGGCGCCGGATCCAAGGACGACGCCACCATCATCGACCCGGACCGCCGGGCAGAAGCCTTTATAGACAAGGACGGCAGCTACCACTGGGAGCGGGACGCAGCAGCGCAAAATGCCCTGACCCTGGCAAAAAGTATGAACAAAGACCTGCGGGTGACCCTGTTCTCTAACAGTGCCCCGGTGTTTTACACCGCCAACGGCAAAGCCTACTGCGACTATCTGCCGGACGAGGAAAAATATGTAACCAACCTGGAGCCGGAGCGGTACGCAGACTTTGCCAAGTACAGCATTGCCTGCGCCAAGCACTTTACGGAGGCCGGGTATCGGGTCACCGGCCTGTCTCCCATTAATGAGCCGGAATGGAGCTGGCGGGGCTACGAGGACGGCACCGCCAAGCAGGAGGGCTGCTACTATTCCAAGACGCAATGCCGGGATCTGTACAAGGTATTTTTGAAGCAAATGGCGCAGGAAGACGCGCTAAAGGACTGCCGGCTGGAAGGCTGGGAAAGCGGTCACATCGGCACGGACACCTGTATGGCATACCTTAAGACCATGTTTGGCAAAAGCGGTGTCAACGGACTGAAAAACAACGCCCTTCGCAAGGGTATGCCCACGCTGGCACTCCATTCCTACTGGGCCAGCCCGAAGGAGAAGCAGGCCTTTGCCGACGCCATAGCCACCACCTACGGCAGCAATTACAAGCTGGCGCTGACGGAATACTGCCAAATGACCGAGGACCAAAACAGCGGCGTGTACGACCTGATCCAAAAGAACGGTATGGACAGCGGCCTGGGCATGGAATACGGTCTGGCACTGGCCGGGATTATTCATCAGGATCTGACGGTGCTAAACGCGGTAGAATGGGACTGGTGGACCGCCTGCGCCTTTGGCGGCTACACCGACGGACTGGTGTACCTGGACAAGGACAGCCATCAAGTCGAGACCTCCAAGCGGCTGTGGGTACTGGGCAACTTCTCCAAATTCACAGACGAGGGTAGCGTACGCATTTCCATTACCCTACCGAAGGAACTGAGCGATGTGCAGTCCGTGGCATTCAAAAACCCCAACGGCACTGTTACCGCCGTGTTCATCAACAACACAGATAAGGCCCGCAGCACCACCCTGGCGCTGGACGGTTACACCCGCCACACCACCTATGTAACCGACAAGGACAACGACTTGGCAAGGACAGACAGCGGCACCGCCACCGATGCCTTTTCCCTCCCTGCCCGCTCCGTCACTACCCTGGTGCTGGAAAAGTAAAAGCGAAAGCAAAAAAGGAGCCTCGCTTCATCAGCGAGGCTCCTTTTTTGCGCGTATGTATGGAAAAGCGGGCGGCAGATTGCCGCCCCTACGAAAGCGTTATTATAACCAGATGACCGTAGGGGCGGATAGCATCCGCCCGCCCTGTGTGTCAACGATGCAGAATACAATACACATCGCACCGCGGCCGATATGGGCATTTGGGTGGCCTGCAATCCATAAAAAAGCCACCCACTGCAAAGCAATGGGTGGCGGTGGTGCAAAGCACCTTACTTTTTATTGATCTCTTTGGAATACTTGGCCAAATACACGGTGCGCATCAGGAAGCACTCCACCTTGGGCACATAATGGGGGCGATTGAAAATATCCGTGTCAATCACGGCCTCGCAGCCCTTATCCATAATGATCTCCAGCGCCTGCATATCTCCGTCGGAATTGCCGGTGATGATGGCACCGTTGCCCTGAATCAGGATTGCGTTGCGGCTGTCCATGGCCTTGGCAATATCCTTGGCACAAGCGTCTGTATCACCGTCGATCCACGGGCGGTTTTTCACATCCACGCCGGCGATCTGTGCAAAGTCGTCGATCATAGGAATCATATCTTCACCTGTGCAGGACACAGCGATCACATCCGGATCGGTCACATGCTTGATGATGGAGCAATCCTGGCTGTCATAAATGGCCTTATGGATCTTGGCGCACTTGGGTGCAATACCGGTAATGCCCAGCCCGGTCTCCAAATCCACATCAACGGTCTCTCCGCCAACGGTCAAGCTAAAGGTCTTGCCATTGCGAACGGAGGATCCCAGATCACAAATGCTCTCCGGCATAGCCACAGCGCCATTCTTCTTCAGGTAAAAGTTGCGCTTGCCTTCGTCAGAATATGTCTCTGCCCAGGAATGACGCAGATAGTTGTCCTTGATCACCCGCTGGCAGCACTTCTCCAGTGCGTCTGCAATCTCAAAGGCCTGCTCATAGGTATCGCCCATGCACAGCGTGCCATGGTGCATCAACATAATGGCACGGCAGCCCGGGTTCATCATAATGCACGTCTCTACCTTCTTGCGCAGAGAATTGGTGGTAGACATAGCATAATCGGCGCAGGGCACCTTATTGCCCAGGACCGGCTGAAATTCCTTGTAAACATTGCGGATCTCCATGCCGGTAATGCTGACGATGGTGGCCGCCTTCTGGTGGGTGTGGATCACAAAATCCACGGTGGGATGGTGGCGGTACGCCGCAGCGTGCACACCCTTCTCAGAAGAGGGCTTAATATCGCCCTCATAGGAGCAGTCCTCAATATTAACCACAACCACTTCTTCCGGCGTCAGCGTTTCATACGCCCGACCGGAGGGTGTGATCACAAACTGGGTGTCAGAAATACGGGCGGATACATTGCCCCAGGTACGGGCGATCAGACCGCTTTCCACCAGCTTTTTGCCGGCCGCAACGACCAGCTTTTTTGCTTCTTCTAATTCGTAAGCCATGTGTTTTCCCCTTAAAATCGTATTTTTGCCCCGGGGGCAAAAGCACCAAAAGGACGGCCGGGCATCACTGCCCGGTACCGCCCTTGGTAAAAAATCTTACGCCTCGATGCAAACGCAGTTCTTGAACACATTCTCAAATCTGTTCAGGCAGTCGTCAATCATCTCTTCCGTATAAGCGGCGGAGGTGTACAGACGAGAACCGGCCAGAGTTACCAAGCCCTCTGCCATGTAAGCAGCGCCCATGTGCTCCATCTCGGACTGACGCTTGCCGGTCTCCTTCAAGGTGTGCGGAATGGTCCACGGATGCTTCCAGTCCACCTTAAAGTGCATGGTGCCAACGGTATCCAAGTGGCATACAGAACCCTGGTTGAAGCACACGAAGGGCAGGTCATACTTCTTGATCAGTGCCTGCAAGCCGTGTACCAGACGGTCAGCCATCTTACCGGCTACCTGGCAGGCATTGCGCTTCTCGATCTCGCAAATGGCAGTGTAACCTGCGCAGCAGGAGATGGGGGTGGCAGCCATGGTGCCGCCGCACATTGCCTTATGAATCTTCTTGCCGGAGCCGTTGCCCTTATCCAGGCCGGCGCCTAAGTATTTCATAACCTCTCTGTGGCCACCGATGCCGCCTGCACCCGGATAACCGCCGGCAATCACCTTACCGAAGATGGTGATGTCGGGATCAATGCCAAAGTAGCCCTGCGCACCGGACACGCCGATACGGAAGCCGGTTACAACCTCATCGCAAACCAGCAGAGCGCCGTACTTGCGGCACAGTGCCTGTACGCCCTTGGGGAAGTCCTTGTCTACCGGACGGGTACCGGACTCCGGACCAATGGCCTCAATGAACACGGCAGCGGTGCCGCCGCGGAACTTATTCAGGATCAGCTTGCGCTCCAGGCTCTTCAGATCATTGGGGAAGAACTCCTGGGTGTGCTTGAATACGAACAGCGGTACGCCGTGAGACTGCAGATTCAGGGTGCCGGGCACACGCATGCCCCATGCCAGCTGATCGGACCAGCCGTGATAAGCGCCGCCCATCTTGATGATGTTCTTATGGCCGGTAGCCAGACGGGCCACACGCACAGCGCACATGCAGGCCTCTGTACCGGAACCCAGCATACGGAACATCTCTACGGAAGGAACACAGTCGGAGATCTTCTTGGCCAGCTTGTACTCATATTCATGGAACAGACCGGTGGAAGGACCGCAATCGTCCAGCAATTCCTTAACCTTCTCCTTCACCACATCGTCGTTGGAGCCCAGGATGGTGGGGCCGCCGGCCTGCAGGAAGTCGTAATACTCGTTGCCGTCAATATCATAGAGCTTAGCACCCTTGGCCTTAGTCATCACGATGGGGAAAGGATAGTTAAACGCCAGGTTGTGCTGCACACCGCCGGGAATGATCTCTCTTGCCTCGGTGATCATCGCCTTAGACTTAGCGCACTTCTTGTCGAAGTATTCTTCTTCATACTTCTTCAGTGCAGCCGGGCTGATGGAATAAATAGGCTTTTTGATGAGCGCGTCCAGCTGAGCGGTGACCTGCGCTGCATCAAGATACTCAGAAATTGCAAATCGGGTATCCATAATGGTCGTTCCTCCTTAAAATTCAATGAGTCGTCGCTCACCCCAAAGGGCGTGAGCCATCGCTCACATAAAATACACCTTTAGTATATCACTTTTTAATGATTTGTCAAATAGATACTTGCAATAATTTGTTCAATTTTCCCGCATTTTTGTTCAGATTTCTTGCAATAACGGATAAATAATGATAATATAAGAAAAGTGAATTGCGGTTCACGCTTTACAGAGAGGGAGTATTTGTACGGATTGCACAAAGGGCTTTTCCGTTCTTTGTGCAAGGCTACAAAATTTTTTGAAATGGTAAATAAACATCACAAGGACGCATTTGACCGCATTTCCGAGGAGCGACGGGAGCGCATACTGGAAGTGGGCACCGAGGAGTTTTCCTCCAAAGGGTACGAGAACGCCAACATCAATGTGATCGCCAAGAACGCAGGGATCAGCATTGGGCTGATGTACAAGTACTTTGCGACCAAAGAGGATCTGTTCATCACCTGCATTCAGCGGGGCATGCGTATTCTGACCCAGGTGATCGAGGAGATTATGGCCAGCGACGACAAGCTGCTGATCAAGGCAGAAAAGCTCATTCGCGCCACCTGCGTCCATTCCAAGCGAAATGCCAATTACATTCGGCTGTATAATGAGATCGCCTCGGAGAAAGACAGCGCGCGCACCCAAATGCTGGTGCGGGAGATTGAGAGCGAGACCAGCGGCATCTACACCACGGCCATTGCGCAGGCGCTGGCCAAGGGAGATGTGCGCCCGGATCTGGACCCCCGGCTCTTTGCCTTCTTTTTGGACAATCTGCTGATGTCCCTGCAATTCTCTTACACCTGCGACTACTACAAGGAGCGGTTCAAGTTCTACACCGGCGTAGATGTGGAGGAAATGGACGAGGAGCGGGTGATCGGTCAACTGCTGAAATTTGTGGAGAGCGCATTTACATTTGAAAAGAAGTGACGGTATTTACCGCGTACAACACCATGGGAGGATATTTTATGAGCAAATATGTAATCACCTACGATGTGGGCACCACCGGGGTCAAGACCTGTCTGATTGAGATCGGCGACACCATGCGCATTCTGGCCTCTGACACCGCAGGCTACGGTCTGTATGTGGATGATGAGACCGGCGTAAAGGGCGGCGCCGAGCAGGACGCCGATGAATGGTGGAGCGCCATGTGCAGCACCACCCGCAATGTGTTCAATAAGTGCGTAGGCGTGACCAAAGACCAGGTAGAGGGCATCAGCTTCTGCTCTGCCATGCAGGGTTTGGTCCTGGTAGACAAAGCGGGCAATTGCATTCGCCGCCCCATGACCTATATGGACCAGCGAGCCGGCGATGAGCTGAAGAAGGGCATTGCCCACGGCGTACAAATCGCCGGTGCGGAAGTGACCAAGCTGCTCAAGTACCTGCGCTATACCGGTGCCGTATCCTCCTCTGTTAAGGACCCCATTTGGAAGTACCGCTGGGTGCGGGAGCACGAGCCGGAAAACTTTAAGAAAGTCTATAAGTGGCTGGATGTGAAAGAGTATCTCATCTGCCGCCTGACCGGTGAATTCGTGATGACCCAGGATTCTGCATTCGGCACCCTGCTGTATGACACCCGCAAGGGACACGAGGGCTGGTGCAAGCCCATTTGCGATATGGTGGGCGTGGATATGAAGCACCTGCCGGAAATCAAAAAGTGCACCGATAAAGTGGGCGAAGTCACTGCCAAGGCTGCCGAGGAGCTGGGTCTGGCTCAGGGCACCGCTGTGTACGGCGGTGGCGGCGACGCCTCTTTGATCGGCGTAGGCGCCGGAGCGGTAGAGATTGGCGACGCGCACATTTACAGCGGCACCTCCGGCTGGGTGGGCACCGTTGTGCCGGAGCAGATGGTTGATACCGGTGCGATGATGGCTGCCATTGTAGGCGCCAATCCGGAGACCTTTAACTACTTTGGTGAGCTGGAGACCTCCAACAAGTGCGTAGGCTGGGTCAAGGATCATTTGGCGCTGGACGAGATTGGCGTGTTCTTAAAGCGCTACGGCAACGCTACCGACAGCCTGGAACAGGTAGAATTCAATATGTACGACTACCTGGAAGAAGTGATTGACACCATTCCCGCCGGTTCCAACGGCGTGATCTTTACCCCCTGGCTCCACGGCAACCGCTGTCCCTTTGAGGATCCCAATGCCGCCGGTATGTTCTTTAACATTCGGCTGAATGTAGGCAAAACAGAGCTGATCCGCGCCGTGGTGGAGGGCATCTGCTTCCACATGCGCTGGATGCTGGAGCGCCAGGAGTTAAAGACCGCCAAGTATCAGAAGTCCAAAACCGTGCGCTTCTGCGGCGGCGGCGCTTTGGGCGAAACCACCTGCCAAATTTTGGCCGATATTCTCCAGCGTGATGTGGTGGTGGTAGAGTCCCCGCAGAACATCGGTGCCGTGGGTGCAGCCGCTTGTATCGCCGTAGGTATGGGCGCTATCCCCTCCATCTTTGATGTAAAGAAGCTGATCCCGGTAAAGACTACCTACAAGCCCAACCCGGCCAACAAGGAAGTCTATGACCGCAACTTCAAAGTGTTTAAGAACCTGTACAAGGCCAACAAAGAGAACTTTGCCATTCTCAACGGCTAAGCCCTTACATAAAGGAACAACCCCTGCACCCGGTGTGCGGGGGTTGTTTTTTATCACAAAGCAAAAGCGCCGCGGAAGAACCGCAGCGCTTTGTTTTTTTATTTGGCTTTACTCGCCCTTGGGTGCGTAGAAGTCTACCAGTGCAGCCAGCTTGTTGTACTTCTCAATAGAGTTCTCTGCCGCAATGCTAAACAGCTGCTCCGCCTTGCCGGGGAAGGAACGCTTCAGCGCAGAGTAGCGGGTCTCGCCCTCAATGAACTGTACATAATCGGCGCTGGGTGCCTTGCTGTCCAGGGTAAAAGGATTTTTCCCTGCCTTGGCCAGATCCGGGTTAAAGCGGAACAGGTTCCAGTACCCGGCGGCAACTGCCTTCTTCTGCTCTGCCTGGTTAAAGGGCATCTTAATGCCGTGGTTAATACAGGGGGCATAGCAGATGATGATGGACGGGCCGTCATAAGCCGCAGCCTCCTGGAACGCCTTTAAGCACTGATTGGCATTGGCGCCCATAGCCACCTGGGCCACATACACATAACCGTAGCTCATCGCAATCTGCGCCAGGTCTTTCTTCTTGACCACCTTACCGGAGGCAGCAAACTTGGCCACAGCGCCGGTCTGGGTGGCCTTAGAGGCCTGACCGCCGGTGTTGGAGTACACCTCCGTATCAAACACAACAATGTTCACATTCTCATTGGACGCGATCACATGATCCAGGCCGCCAAAGCCAATGTCGTAGGCCCAGCCGTCGCCGCCAAAGATAAACTGGTACTTCTTGGCCGCATAATCTGCGTCTTTCAGGAAATCGGCAGCCGCCGCCTTGGCGTCACCCTCCAGCGCTGCCGTCTGCAATGCAGCGATCAGTGCCTGGGCAGGCTCTGTATTGGTAGCAGCGTCCTCATAGGTGTCCAGCCAAGCCTGGGCTTTGTCCGCCACCGGGGTGTCCAGCAGCTGCTGGGCGTCCATAGCCAGCCGCTCGCGGATCTGCTTTTGTGCCAATAGCATACCGTAGCCGAACTCAGCGTTGTCCTCAAACAGAGAGTTGGACCAAGCGGGGCCGTGGCCGTTCTTGTCTACCGTGTAAGGCGTAGAGGGTGCGGAACCGCCCCAAATGGAGGAGCAGCCGGTGGCGTTGGCAATGTACATACGGTCGCCGTACAGCTGGGTGGCCAGCTTGGCATACGGCGTCTCGCCGCAGCCTGCGCAAGCGCCGGAGAACTCCAAATACGGCTTTCTGTACTGCACGCCGATGGTATTGTTGGTAAGCAGCTCCGGTTTTTCGGAGGTGTCCACCAGTGCATCATAGATCTTTTGCCGATCCAGCTCGCTGGCAATGGGTTTCATGGTCAGGGACTTGGTGGGACACACATTGGCGCAGGAGGCGCAGCCGGTGCAGTCCAGTACGGACACAATCAGGGCGTACTGATAATCCGCTCTCTTGTGCTTCACCATGGTGGTACCCTCCGGCGCGGCAGCCGCTTCCTCTGTATTCATAGCAATGGGACGAATCACTGCATGCGGGCAGACCATGGCGCACAGGTTACATTGGGCGCACTTGGTGCCGTCCCACTGGGGTACGGTAATGGCAATGCCCCGCTTCTCAAAGGCGGCAGAACCGGCAGGATATACGCCGTCCGCCCGATCAGCAAAGGCAGATACCGGTAGATCGTCGCCGTGCAGGCGGCCAACCGGATCCAGAATTTCCTTGACAAACTTCTTCATCTCCGGACGATCGGTGGGAACTTCCAGCCGGCGGGGTGCGTCTTCTGCAGTCTTCCAGCTGTCCGGCACATCCACCTTCACGATCTCCTGGGCGCCACGGTCAATGCCGGCAAAGTTGGCATTCACCACTGCCTCGCCTTTCTTGGAGAACTTCTTGACCACGGCGGCCTTCATCAGCTCAATGGCCTTCTCTACCGGCAAAATACCGGAGATGGCAAAGAATGCAGACTGCAAGATGGTGGAAGCACGACCGGGCAAGCCCACTTCCTCTGCGATCTTAATGCCGTTAATGATATAGAAATGGATGTTGTTCTCTGCAATATAGCGCTTCATGGACGCAGGCAGCTGGCTGTCCAGCTGATCCGGGGTCCAAATACAGTTGAGCAGGAAAGTGCCGCCGGGCACCAGATCCTGTACCATATCATACTTGGTCACATAGGACGGGCAGTGGCAGGCCACAAAGTTGGCCTTGTTGATCAAATAGGTAGAGGTAATGGGTGACGAGCCAAAGCGCAGATGGGACACGGTAATGCCGCCGGACTTCTTGGAGTCATAGAAGAAGTAACCCTGGGCAAACATATCCGTATTGTCGCCGATGATCTTAATGGAGTCCTTGTTGGCGCCAACGGTGCCGTCGGAGCCCAAACCCCAAAACTTACAAGAAGTGGTGCCTGCCGGGGTGGTGTCCGGGTTCTCGGTCACTGGCAGGGACAAGTGGGTCACATCGTCCTCAATGGACAGAGTGAACTCCGGCTTGGGCTGGGGCGCAGCCATATTGTTGTACACAGCGATAATATGCGCCGGTACGGTGTCCTTAGATCCTAAGCCGAAACGACCGCCGTACACCGGCACATCGTTAAAGGCAGAGCCTTTCAGCGCAGCCACCACATCCAGGAACAGCGGCTCACCTAAGGAGCCGGGCTCCTTCGTTCTATCTAACACGGAAATGTGCTTCACCGTCTCCGGCAGGACAGCCAGCAGATGCTTGGCGCTGAAGGGGCGATACAGGTGCACCTTGACCATGCCCACTTTTTCGCCGCGCGCGTTCAGAAAATCTACGGTTTCCTGAATGGTGTCGCACACAGAGCCCATAGCCACAATCACACGGTCTGCGTCCGGCGCGCCGTAGTAGTTAAACAGCCGGTAATCCGTGCCCAGCTTCTCGTTGATGGTGTTCATATACATCTCAGTAGTGGCAACCGCGTCGTTATAGTAGCGGTTGCAGGCCTCTCTGTGCTGGAAGAACACATCACTGTTCTCCGCAGAGCCGCGCAACACCGGCTTCTCCGGGTTCAGGGCGCGGGCGCGAAACGCCTGCACATCGTCCATATCCACCATAGACCGCAGATCCTCATAGTCCCAGGTCTCAATCTTCTGCACCTCATGAGAGGTACGGAAGCCGTCAAAGAAATGCAAGAACGGCACACGGCTCTTTAAGGTAGACAGGTGAGCCACAGCGCCCAGATCCATTACCTCCTGCACATTGGCAGAGCAGAGCATGGCATAGCCGGTCTGGCGGCAGGCCATCACATCGGAATGGTCGCCAAAGATATTCAGCGCGTGGGTAGACACGCAGCGGGCAGACACATGAATGACGGACGGAATCAGTTCGCCGGCGATCTTGTACATATTGGGGATCATCAGCAGCAGACCCTGTGACGCGGTGTAAGTGGTAGTCAGCGCACCGGCAGACAAAGAACCGTGCACGGCGCCGGCGGCACCGGCCTCAGACTCCATCTCCGCCACCTTGACCGTTTGGCCAAACAGGTTCTTGACCCCGCGAGCGGCCATGGCGTCCGTCTCCTCCGCCATGGTGGATGAGGGGGTGATGGGATAAATGGCGGCAACTTCTGTAAACGCGTAGCTGACATGGGCAGCGGCGCTGTTACCGTCCATGGTTTTTTTCTTTCTGTTCATGGAATTTCCTCCTGTATTCTATCTTACAGATAACAACCTCAGTTTGGGCGCAAGCCCACAACTATACCAATTATAGCACTCCGGCGTGCGAAATTCAACACAACAATTTAGTGTTTCTGTATAATAATAACAAAAAGCAGCGCATAGACACTGCTTTTTTGTCGATTATTTCGTTTTTTTCACCAATTGTCGCTTAGTCGTCGTCACCCAGCAGATTCTCAATATTTTCAAAATTGAATTTGGCGGTGTCCGTGCCTTTCTTTACTGTGACTTTGGCCCTCTTTTGCGTGTGCTCCAGCTCCACCTGCACCTTTACATCCCCCCGGTACTTTTTCTCCGTGGTGTAGGTAAAGGTGTTGCCGATCTCCAAGGTCACTTTCTTCTCGTCTACCTGCTTGCCGTTAATGGTAATGCGCAGCTTGTCCGTGCGGGTATCTGTGCCGGCAGGCAGAGAAACGGAAATGTGAATTTTTCGATTGGCGGCCACGGTGGTTGTGGTAGTCGTGGTCTTTTTCGTGGTAGTTTCTTTCTTCTTGGTTGCCTTTTCCGTCTTGTCCTTGCCGGTCTTGCCGTCTTTTGCAGCCGAACCGCCGTTACCGGCGGATTTGCCGTCGGCAGCGCTCTCCCCAGCCGCCACGGTGTTGCCCTTGGCGTCCGTTTGGGGTATGGTAACCACCCGGGTTTGGGCTTTGCCGTCCTTATCCGTAACGGTCTTGCCGTTCTCATCGGTCACATCCACCACAGCTGTGACCTCCTGTTCTGTATGTTGCTTTTTGCTGCAAGCAGCGAATGCCAGTACCATGCTGCAAGCCAGCAGCAATGCCATTGCTTTTTTCATTATAACAACTCCTTTATATCCGTTCGTCCGGTTGTAAAAACGCCTGCATCGCCGCGTCGCTGGGCATACGCCAGTCGCCCCGGGGGCTCAGCGACACAGAACCCACCTTGGGTGAATCCGGAATACAGGAACGCTTAAATTGACTGATAAAGAACCGGCGCAAAAATTCCGTCAGCCACCGGTCAATGGTGGGACGGTCGTACCGGCCGTCAAAGGCTTTCTCCGCCAGCATGGCCAGCTTTTCCCGGTCAAAGCCGAAGCGCACAAAGTGATAGAGAAAAAAGTCATGCAATTCATAGGGGCCGATCTTCTCCTCCGTTTTTTGGGCGATCTTGCCATTGGCGTCCGGGGGCAGCAGCTCCGGCGACACCGGCGTGTCCAGCACATCCCGCAAGATCTCTTCCGTGCGGCCACCTAACTCCCCGGCCACATAATCCACCAGGTATCGCACCAGCGTCTTGGGCACGGAGGCATTCACGCCGTACATACTCATGTGGTCGCCGTTGTAAGTACACCAGCCCATGGCCAGCTCGCTCAGATCGCCGGTGCCCACCAGCAAACAGCCTTCTTTATTGGCCAGGTCAAAGAGAATTTGGGTGCGCTCTCTGGCCTGGGTGTTCTCATAAGTAATGTCATGCACCGACGGGTCGTGACCAATGTCCGCCATGTGCTGCACACAGGCGTCTGCAATGGAGATCTCTCGCCGGGTGACCCCCAGCGCTTCCATAAGATCCAGCGCGTTGCGATAGGTGCGGTCCGTGGTGCCAAACCCGGGCATGGTCACACCCAGCACGGCGCTGGCCGGTTTACCCAGCAGCTCCATGGCGCGCACAGCCACCAGCAGCGCCAAGGTGGAGTCCAGACCGCCGCTGATCCCCAGCACACAACCCTTGGAGCCTACATGCTCCAGTCGCCCGGCCAAGCCGCTGGCCTGTAGCAGGAAGATCTCCTTGCACCGCTCTCGGCGCTGGGCGTCCGCCGCCGGCACAAAGGGTTGAGGGTCCACAATGCGGTACGCCAAATCATTCTCTGCGTTGGGCACCGGGCAAGACTGTACCGCCGCGCCGGGCCGGTTCTCAAAGGACATATTTTGCCGCCGCTGGGCATTCAACTTCTCAACATCCACATCGGCAACGGTGAGCACGCTTTCTCGGGCAAACCGCTCCCCCTCTGCCAAAATACCGCCGTTCTCCGCCACTAAGGTGGCGCCGCTGAACACCAGGTCCGTGGTGCTCTCATGCACCCCGGCGCCGGCATACACATACCCGGCCACGCAGCGGGCGGACTGGCCGGCCACCAGGTCCCGACGATAGGCCGCCTTGGACACATACTCGTCGCTGGCAGACAGATTGGCAATCAAATTGGCGCCTTGCAGCGCCAAAGCACCGCTGGGAGGCTGAGGCACCCACAGGTCCTCGCAAAGCTCCACACCCAGCAGTACGCCGCTGCCCAGGTCAAACAGTTGACTGCCCATGGGAACGCCGTTCACCATCTGTACCGTATCGAAATCCGCGCCGGAGGCGAACCAGCGCTTTTCGTAAAACTCGTTATAATTGGCCAGGTGCACCTTGGGCACCATGCCCTGCACCTGCCCGTCCCGGAGCAATAGGGCACAGTTATAAAGACTATTCTTATAGGGCACCGGGGCACCGATGAGCACCGCAATGTCCTTGCCCGCCGTATAGGCAGCCAGCCGCTGCACCGCCCGATCCGCCGTCTGCTGGAGCGCAGCGGTAAAGAACAGATCGGCGCAGGTATAGCCGGTAACGGACAGCTCCGGGGTCACCAACAGGCGTACCTGCTGCGCCACAGCCCGGTCGATTACTGTCTCCAGCTGCCCGGCGTTATAATCCGGGTCTGCCACGCGCAAACGGGGCGCTGCCGCCGCCACTCTGAAAAATCCGTAATTCATTTCATCTCTCCGCTCAGCATGGTAATTTTATAACCAAAGGTGGCTGTCTCCCCCGGTTGCAAAACGGTCACGCCCCGACGGTGTTCCAGAGTGCCGTCCTCGTCCGTACAATGAGAAATGCCGCTCCATGGCTCCAATGCCACAAAGGGGGCGTCATTCTCTGCGGACCAAACCAGCAAGTTGGCCATATCTTGGTACTCCACCCGCACGCCGTAGCCCATCGGGCCCAGCAAGGTAGCCGCCTTGGCCTCCACCTGATCAAAAATCAATGCGTCGTCATAGAATAGATCGTGCCGCAGGGACAACTCCTGCCCATTCACCAGCACATTGTACCGACGCGCCGGATCCACAATCCCGGTTTGGTGATCCGGGCGCAAAGGCGCCTTCGTCACAGGGCGATCAAAGCGCACCTTGTAATCCTCAAACCGCTCCCCTGCTGCCAGCGGGCAGTTAAAGGCCGGATGGCCGCCGATCACAAAGGGCATAGGCTCCCCGCCGCTGTTGATAATATGATAAGTCACGGCAACGGTGCTGTCCACCAGCTCATAGCGGATCTCCAGCCGATAATCAAAGGGGTACGCCGCCAAGGTGTTGTCATCTGCCACTTGGGTAAAGGTGGCGCCGTTGCGGTGGTGCTCCGTCAGTGTAAAGGGGTTAATGCGGGCCACGCCGTGGCGCTTCATACGGCAGGGCTTGCCAAATGCGGTAGACGCCCCCTTGGGCAGCACCCCCACAATCGGAAAGCAAACCGGCGCCTGACCGGCCCAGTAAGCCGGGTCCCCCTGCCAAAGATATTCTCGGCCGTCCCGCACCAGGGAGCGGAGCATCGCTCCCGCATCCGTAACGGTGACGGCACAGTGTTCATTTTTTAATGTCAGTTCCATAAGAACCCTCCAGTCCCCTTTATTATAGCTTATCCCTACCGGCATTGCAATAAAAACAGGCGGGGTTTTCAGAGTTTACAAAAAAGCCAAAATCTACCTGCAAAATGTTGCAAATCCCCTGCATATAGTATAGAATATGAGTAGCCTTGCGCAAATGCGACAGACAGAGGAGAACGGCAATGGATATTGATACCTTTATTCACGAAGCCATTTTTGGCGAGAAAGAACAGCACCGCATTTTTTACTACCTGATGTGGGAGAACCTGCAGGAGGTGGGCTATGTAATCACCGATGAGAGCGGCTACGAGATCGACAGTGTGTTCAAGGCGGTGGCACTGCAAAATCTGGTCGGCGAGTTTGCCTACCGGTTGTATGATACAGTCAACGAAACCGGATATGAGGATGTACTGGAGTACCTGGGCACCCTGGCTATCGGCGAGGACGATATTCTGCAATACTGCGAGAACGACCCGGAAATTCTGGTAGAGCCGGAGGATTTCGAGCTAACGGTAAAGAACGCGCTGGATACCATCACTGAGCGCACAGCGGACAAACTGTTAGAGGAATTCTCTGCCGATGATCTGTTTGACTACCTGTTTACCGCCACTTATGACTTTGAGCAAGACTTTACCTACGAGTTTGAGGACACAGAGGAATTTCAGGCCTTTGTGGACTCCAACGCAGACCAGCTGGATAACTATAAAGAGGAATACCCGGCTGTTATGCGCTGGGTGGAAGGCGGTATGGTCTGCTGAGCGAATGACAAATATCTATACAAAAAGGGACCTGGATTCAGGTCCCTTTTGCTTTGTATCGTCTGTTATTTATTGCTCTTGTTTCCATTGCCGACTTTGTTCCCGGCAGCGTGTAGCTGCTGGGCAATCTCGGCCAAGCCGGCAGACATGGCGGAGATCATGCGCACCGTCTCTTCCTTGGTATAATCATTGCTGCAATAATCGTTGAGCGCACCGAAAAAGCCAAAAGCCAAAAAGCTCTTGCTCACGGAGGAGCGCTGACTGCGAAAATCCAAAAATTTGTTTTTGCCGATATGATCCGCAATCACATCCGTAATGGCGGCAATATCCAAATACGGCTCAATATTTCGGTTGCGAAACAAGATCCGATATTTTTTCTTGATCCGATTGGCGCTGACAAAAATCGTTAAGAAATACTGGTTAAAGGTGGCTGTGTCCGGCTTCTCCGCCTGGTCGATCACCTTTAATGCCTGCTGGGACAGCTCTTGCACAAAGTCAATTAAAATAGAATTGACCAAATTGAATTTATCGCTGTAATGCAGGTAAAACGTGTTTCGGTTGATCTGGGCTCGCTGGGTAATATCCGTAACGGATACCTTGTCAAATTCGCTCTCCTCCAGCAGTTCAAAGAAGGCGTCCCGAATAGCGCGCTCGGTCTTCACATACCGCAGATCGGTCTCTTTCATGACTTATATCCCCCGTCTCTAATGATCGTATGATGATTATACACCACCATACCAATAAAAGTCAAGTTGGGCGATCTGCTGATTAACTGGCAAGAATGCGGTCTGTTATTTGACCCAGCCTTTCTTAAACATCAGGTGGGCAGACAGCAGCGATACCACCACGCCCACAGGGATCAGTACGCCTACCGCCAAGTCACCCTTAAAGAGCAACATCAAGCAGACGACGGCAACAGGCACAACAGTCAGCTTAAAGTGCTTGGCAAAATAGCTCATACCCAGCGCGCCGAACAGTGCGGGCACCACCTGCTTAAAAGCAGGGGCAAAAACAGAGTCGTCATTTGTCAGGTACGGCAGCACCGGACTGAACAGCAGCACCCCTGCGGCAATCACCAGGGTGGTCACAATAGATGATGTGGCGCAGGCAATGGTGGAGAGTACCTCGCCCTCCTTGCTCTGGGCGCGCACCTGGGCAGAGTCCAGGGCAGAGAGCACACAGGGCAGCTTTAAGTTATTAATATTCCCGGTTACAAAAGCCAGGTAGGTTGCCCCGGTACCCAGGAGCGGCGTGTAGGTCATCACCTCAATCACCGCGGTGGGATAAAACAGCAGGGCAATAGGCGCCAACCCCTTAAACACCACCTGGGCGGAGGGAAAAGCATGCAGATGGGCGCTGATCGCAACCGGCAGCATTAAGAAAATAAACAGGGCGGAGATCACCCAAAAGCGACCGTACAGGTGGGTCTTTTCATTATAATCTTTATAATCTTTCATATTAGCCCCTCCATTCCAGCCAAGCAATGTGGGTGGGCAGCACCTTGGCCAGCAGCATCACCGCACCCATACCGATAAACATCGCCAGCGGCATAGCCATACTTTGCAGCCAGGCAATCTTTTTCTTTTTCTCAATCTGCATAAACAGCAGCATAGACAGCATAGACACTGCCAAAGCGGTAATGCTCATGATCCCGGCGCCGTCGCCCAGCACCGCCTTATCGCCCTGGCCCACAATAGCACGGCCCACAAAGGCACTGATCAGACCGATAAACGCCGCGGCGCTCATTACATCCGCCCAGGCAGTATTCTTGCTTACCGCCTTGCCAATACTGTTTTGAATCTTCTTCATGGCAAAGGGAATGATCACAAGCGGCATCACAGAGCCCAGAGTCATCACCCACGCGGCGGTAGAAAAGCCCAGGGGATCCGTGATCTCCGTGGACAGGCCGCCGGTATAACCCAGTGCCTCCATGGCAGACTCCGCTGCCGGCACCTCATAAGAAATGGCACCGATCACTGTCAGCCGGATCCAGGGCAGCACAATGCCCAGCGCACCGGACAGGGTAAGGATGGTTGCCACAATAGAGATGGCAGGCGCCAGGCTGAACAGCGCTGACTGGGTCACCGTACCTCGCATGGTGGCGGTGGACAGCCCCAGCTTTTTGCCCTGCTTCCAGGCACGAATGAGAAAAAACAGCGACTGGGCCAGCACAAAGATGACAATAAAGCCGCCCAGAGCATACATAAATCCGCTTTCTTTAAAATCCATATCACTTCCCCCTTTACTCTGCGGTCATCAACCGAATATAGCGCTTAAAGAAGGTGACGCCCTGGGTCATCTGACCCACGGGAATGCGCTCATTGGTGGAGTGGGTGGTGAGCAGCAGCGCCGTGTCCACCGTAAAGGGCGCAAAGCGATAAATATTGCTGCACACATTCTCGTAATTATAAGCGTCTGTGCCGCCCATCACCAAATAGGGCGCCACAATATTTTTTTCGTCCAGATTGACGGACAGCCGACGCAGGGTATCAAAAGCCCGGGTGTCCGTGGGTGATACAATGCTGGGCTCCTTGCCCTTGATGAATTCAATCTCCACATTGTCGCCGCCCATATATTTCTCAATATGCCGCTGCACATCCGCAATGGTCTGGCCCGGCATAATGCGGAAGTTTACCGTTACGCTGGCCTTTTGGGGCAGCACATTGGCGGCAGGCGAACCGCTGGCCATAGTCACACCGGTCGTGGTGCGGATCAAAGATGCAGCCGGCGGGATCTGCTTCATCACCAGCTTCAGCACCGGGCGCAGCAGCCACAGGTTGCACAGTACCACCCGCCCCGGGTAGGTGGCGTGGCGGCCGATGTCCGTAAACATATTATAAACAAAAGGCAAAATGGTGCTCTTAAATTGGTGGTTCTCCAGTCGCTCCACCTTCTTTGCCAACTGGCCGATGGCGGTGTGTTTGGGTGGTTGAGAAGAATGGCCGCCTTTGGACTTTACAGTAATCTTAAAGTCCGCATAGCCTTTCTCTGCCACGCCCACGCCGGTCAGGTTGGCGTCCAGCAGCCCCTTTACATGCGCCGGCAGCATAGCGCCGCCCTCGTCTACCACGCTGTCCAGGTGCACGCCCCGGCGTTCCAATTCCCGCGCCAATTCCCGGGCACCGTTATTGCCGCCGCTGACGATCTCCTCATTATGCCCCAGGCACAGGTACACCCCGCGCTTTGGGGTATAGCCCTCCTCCAGCAGCGTCTCCACGCTCTCCATCAGGCAGATCAGGTGGTTCTTCATGTCCAGCGCACCGCGACCCCAAATAAACTGGCCGTCATTTACGCCGTCAAAGGCTGGATGTTCCCAGTCTCCCTCGGTGCCCTCGCTGATGGGCACCACATCCTGATGAGCCAAAAAGGCAATAGGATCCAGGTCGGGATCCGTCCCCTCCCAGTAAAACAACAGACTGGCAGTGGAAATATGATCCAGTTTCAGATTTTTGTGAATCAGCGGGTAGGACTGTTCCAAAAACGCATGGAAGCGGTCAAACGCGCCCCAATCCGTTTGGCTCTCATCCTCACAGGAGATGGTCTTGATCTGAATCGCCTGACTGAGCCGGTCGCACGCCCGCTGCCCGTTCACCTGCTCCGGCGGGAATTCCTCCCGCTGGGGCTTGGGCGCCGTAAAGAACGCTGCGCGGATCAGCGTGATCACGATAAACGCAGCCAGCAAGCCTAAAATAATATACAAAGCCGTCATTTTCTTTTCCCCTTTCCGTAAAAAACAGCCTTAATCTGCAAAGCGGCACCCAAACCCGGGTACCGCTTATACATTTGTATTGAACTTACACGCTTATTTTGCTGCGCCCAGCCCTTTCTCATCAAAGTTCAGAATGGTACTGAGCACTACCTCGTAACCGGTCTTAAGGGCCTCCGGCACCAGGCGCTCCGCCGTATCCCGGCGATTATGGTAATAGTCGGCCGGTGTCGGGTCCATAGCAGCCAGGCAGGTGGCGTGAATCCCCGCCTGGGACAATGCCGCTGCGTCGGAAGAACCGAAGAACACGCTGGCGAACTTCAAATCCTTATGACCTGCCTCAATGGCACTGTCCATCACCAGCTGGCTGAAGGGCTTAGAGTTCTTCACCGTACCGGTCATATCCTTGCTATACACATTCAGGTATTCCAGATCCGTTAAGGTATCTACACACAGCACAGCGGTCTCAATCTCGTCGCACTCTTTTTTATGGTCCTTGGCCCACTGCTTGCAGCCACGCAGACCGGCCTCCTCGCCGTCTGTGATCATGCAGCACACCTCGGTATTTTCAAATTCCACACCGGCCATATCCAGCATACGCAAAGCACACACCGCCGCATAAGTACCGGTCAGGTTGTCATTGGCGCCGGGAGAAATGGTCTTAAAGTCCACAAAGCAGAACAGGGTGATCATAAACAGCGCGGTGACAAAGTGGAAATAGTAGCTGTAATTCAGCATGAAATCGCCGAAAGCGCCCATATCCGCAAAGTGAGCAATCAGGCAGATCACTGCGATAATAAAGGAGATGATCGCGCAGACAATGGTACCGCCCATAAAAATTCCCATCAAGGGCAGCTTGCCCTTTGCATAGTACAGATGACGCCATTCATAGGCTGCGTCAATATGGCCGCTGATTACAATGCGGCGCTTAACCTCGCCGGTGGGCTTGCGGGTGGCGCAAAAGTTGTGGCCCTCTACCTTCTTATAAAGCGGATCCATAAACTGCTTGTAAAACAGGAACTCCATTACGGTGATAAACAGCCCCACAAAAGTCACACCGCCAACAATACACTGGGCGATCCACCAAGGCAGCACACTGGTAAACACCAGAGCGGCACACACCACCACAGCCAGGATGATGGCTACACTGACGATTTTTGTAAAGTGCAAAAAGGCCTTAGGCGCCATTTTGTAGCTTTCAAAGTGGGTCTCGTCACAGAAGGGGTCCATCTCTTTTTTGATGTGCTTCTCGGCAGCCAGACAGTTGCTGTTGCCGGACTCCCGGGGACCGTACTTCTTAATGATGTTGGTGATCTCCTTGACTGTGTAATCCACATTTTCGTCGATCACCTGCTGGGGAAATTGGCTAAATTTCATACTTATTTTTCTCCTTTTGCTTTGCGTTCTTCGTTGAGCTTCAACTCATAATGGGTGTCGCCGCAGTAAAACAGACGGCGGGGCTTTTGCCGCTGGAAGGTGCCCGGCTCCGCCACGCTGGTTACAGCATAGCCGATCCCCAAGGCGTCCAGCGTAGGCTTAAAGGCCTCCAGTCGCTCTTTGAAGTCCGCGTATTTTTTTCTCTCTTCGGCCGACCAGGCAACCTCTGCCAGAGCCTGCATACGGGGGTACACATTCAGATCCAGTTTTGGACGCTTGTCGATCCACTCGGTCCATACCTCAGCCTCTACGCCCAGCACATGGTCATAGGAACGAGGCGGGATATGATAACGACCCGGGTCGAAATCGTATGTATAGCTCAACGGGTACTGCCCGTAGGTCATATCAAAGTAAAAACTGCGGTGATTGCTTAGGATCACATCGCCGCCGCGGGCAATATGCCGCTCCACATTCTTATCCCGCTTGGGGGTCCAGTATTGACCGATCACAGAGGGGTCCAGATTGCCGGCGGCCAAAATCTCATTCCAGCCGATCAGGCGCTTACCCTTCTGCTTTACATATTCCAGCACCCGGTTGTTGAACCAGCCTTGCAGCTCTTCCACATCGTTTAGGTGCATCTCTTTCATCTTCGCCTGGCAGTGGGGACACTTCTTCCATTCGTCCTTGGGCGCCTCATCGCCGCCGATATGGAAGTAAGGCGCGTCAAACAGTTCGCACACTTCATCAATCACATCAAAGATAAACCGGAAGGTACTCTCCTTGCCCAGGCAGGCAGAGCGGTTCCAGTCCATTACGCCGTGCAATGTAGGCACACGACCGCCAAAGTAGCCGGGCACCTCGCGTTCCAGTTCCCGACAAGCCAACCAGGGATAAGCTGCCTGCGCCGCCGCAAAATGGGCAGGCATGTCAATCTCCGGCACAACCATAATGCCCCGGGCGTTGGCATAGGCCACGATCTCCCGAATATCCTCCTGGGTATAAAAGCCCTCATGAGGCTCGTTGACCATGTGAGAAGTATGCCAGCCGTCCACCTGGGTGCAAGTGCGCTTAGAGCCGATCTCCGTTAAGCGCGGATATTTTTTGATCTCAATGCGCCAACCCTGATCGTCCGTCAGGTGCCAGTGGAACACATTGAGCTTCATCATAAAGAGCATATCCAGCAGTCGCTTGACTTCTTCTTTGCCAAAGAAATGGCGGCTCTCGTCCAGGCTCATACCGCGCCAACCCCAACGGGGAGCATCGTGAATGCTACAGCAGGGCACCGTACGCCCGCCGATATCATAATCCGCCAAAATACGCAGGGATTGCAGCGCATAGTAAGCACCGATAGGCGTAGCGGCAGTGATGTGCACCTTCTCTGGGGTCACATTCAAGGTATATGCTTCCTTTTGTAACGCCGGGTTGCGGGTGACAACAATCCGTGCCTCCCGGGTGGTGGTGCGTACCAAAGGAATACGCAGTTCGCTCTTCACCTTCTCGCCATCCTGCAAGGTGAAGGCGCCGTCCAACGCCTGATATGCGCGGGGATTGGGAATCAAATGCATACTCATTCTCCATTTCTGAAATTCCGACCGGGCGCAGCGCGTCGGATCGGGTAAAGAGTGAAATAAAAATGCGTGCGTTTTCACGCCGTCTATTTTACCATATTTTCACCATAATGTAAACGCTTTGAGCCGCGCAAATTGTGATTTTTGTATGTTCGACACATTGCTGCATCCGCCGCATAAGTGACCCTTGTTCAAAATCCGCGCCTTGACACCGCCGTTCATCGCGTTATAATAAGTATGCTTAGATTGCAGAAATGAGTTGACGACTATGGAACAAAGCAAAGATTTTTTAGCCACCCGGCCCATCGGACGACTGCTGCTCCAACTGTCCCTGCCCACAGTAGCCGCCCAATTGATCAATATGCTTTACAATGTGGTGGACCGCATTTACATCGGCCACATTCCCGGCGAGGGCGCGCTGGCGCTTACCGGGGTGGGCGTGTGTATGCCGCTGATCCTAATCATCTCCGCCTTTGCGGCATTGGTGGGCAACGGCGGCGCACCTCGGGCCTCCATCGCCTTAGGCAAGAAGCAAACGGCAGAAGCGGAGCAGATTCTGGGCAACTGCTTTGTCACGCAACTGCTGGTGTCTGCGGTGCTAACAGCGGTGGTACTCATCTGGAACCGGCCGCTGCTACTGGCATTCGGAGCCAGCACCAATACTATTGATTACAGCGTGGCCTATATGAATATTTACGCCCTGGGCACCGTATTCGTGCAGCTGACCCTGGGCATGAACGCCTTTATCACCGCCCAGGGCTTCGCTAAGGTAGGTATGCTCTCGGTGCTCATCGGCGCCGTTGCCAATACGGCGCTGGACCCGCTGTTTATCTTCGGCTTCCACATGGGCGTGCGGGGCGCCGCGCTGGCTACCGTGCTGTCCCAGGGACTGTCCTGCCTGTGGGTGCTGTCTTTTTTACTTGGCAAAAAGACTTTTATCCGTATTCGGCGGTGCAATCTGCGTCTGCACGCCAAGGTCATTCTCCCCTGTCTGGCGCTGGGCAGTGCCCTGTTCGTCATGCAGGCCAGCGAGAGCGTGATCTCCGTATGCTTTAACACCTCACTGCTGAAATACGGCGGCGATCTGGCAGTGGGTGCCATGACCATTCTCACCAGCGTCATGCAGTTTGCCATGCTGCCACTGCAAGGGCTGGGACAAGGTGCCCAACCCATTATCAGCTACAATTACGGTGCAGGAAACAGCAATCGCGTACGCCGCGCATACCGACTGCTGCTCACTTGCAGCGTTTGCTACGCCATGCTCTTTTGCCTGCTGATCCAACTGTTCCCCGGCGTGTTTGCCGCCATCTTTACCTCCAACGCAGAATTGCTGGCCTTTACCAAGCCGATGTTGCGCATTTACACTCTGGCGTTGGGGCTGTTTGGTATTCAAATCGCCTGTCAAATGACCTTTACCTCTTTGGGCAACGCCAAGGCGTCCATCATCGTGGCGGTGATGCGCAAGTTTATTCTGCTGCTGCCGCTGATCTACATGATGCCCCACCTGTACACTGCTGATCTAACCAAGGCTGTCTTTATGGCGGAGCCGGTGGCAGATGTGCTGGCCGTGGCCTTCACCGGCGTTCTTTTCTTCTTTGAATTCCGCAAGGCCCTGCGTGCCATGCCAAAAAGCGAGAAAAAAAGCTAAAAGTAAATGTCGGCTGTACCGGGCAGCGCCATTTCTCTGTCCTATAATTCTCCCTGTCATTTGCACCCGGTGGCTTTTTATGTTACAGTAAGAGTGCAAGGGAGGTCATGGTATGAAAAAGCAACAGGACAAAAACAACCCGCCGGAGGAATGGGAATTGGCCCTGACCTTAGAACCGGAAGAAGCCGAAGAACCAAACGGCAACAGTGCTTTAACAGACGATGAAATTCTGCTGTTCGGTTATTTAGGCAGTCACCTGGGCGGCAAAAAATAAAAAACTGTCCCCCTTTGGCGCTTTGTGTTATACTGAAAGTACCAAGGGGGGGATTTTTATGCGCGTATTTGATTTTGACAACACCATTTATGACGGTGAGAGCGTCATTGACTTTTATCTGTTCAGCCTGCGCCGCAATCCAAAGGTAGCGCGCTATGTGCCGGTGGTGCTGTATCACCTGCTGCGCTATAAGTTGGGGCGCACCACCATGGCAGACTTGGAGCAGGCCGGACGCAAGTACGCCGCCCAATATCTCAGCAGCTTTGACGACCCGGAGGGGCTGGTCCGGGACTTTTGGGACGGGCATATACGCAAGATCAAAGCCTGGTATCACCCGGAAAAGGACGATGTGATCGTCACCGCCTCGCTGAATTTGATTATGGATGAGGTGTGCCGCCGCCTGGGGGTGCAGCACTGTATCTGCTCCGTGGTGGACCGCCAAACCCTGACGGTGGAGTATATCAACTTCAGCGCCAATAAGGTGTCCGCTTTTCGCAAATGCTTTGGAGCAAGCGCCGTACCAGACGCATTCTATACCGACAACGCCGCCGACCTGCCCATGATCCATCTCTCCCGCACCGCCTACAAAGTCCGCCACAACCGCATAACCCGAATGAAATAGCAAAAAATCCCGCCCGAGCAGTCAACACCTGTATCGGGTGGGATTTTTTTATATTTCTGCTTTACTCGTCGTCGGAGGAGAGTTTGAGCACTGCCAGGAAGGCCTCCTGGGGCACCTCCACCTGACCGAACTGGCGCATACGCTTTTTGCCCTCTTTCTGCTTTTCCAGCAGCTTTTTCTTACGGGTCACATCGCCGCCGTAGCACTTGGCCAACACATCCTTGCGCAGGGCCTTTACCGTCTCGCGGGCAATAACCTTGCCACCGATAGCCACCTGCACCGGTATCTCAAACAAATGCCGCGGGATATGCTCCTTGAGCTTCTCCGCAATGCGGCGACCCCGCTGGTAAGCCTTGTCCCGGTGGATAATAAAGCTCAGCGCGTCGATGGTATCGCCATTGAGCAGCACATCCACCTTTACCAGATCTGAGCGGCGGTATTCCTTGATCTCATAATCGAAAGAAGCGTAGCCCCGGGTGCGGGATTTAAGTGCGTCAAAGAAATCATAGATAATTTCATTTAGCGGCAGCTCGTAATGAATATCCACCCGGTCCGGGGTGATATAGCTCATATTCTTAAAGATCCCCCGCCGATCCTGGCACATATCCATAATAGTGCCCACAAACTCGCTGGGTACATAAATATTGCAGTCCGCAAACGGCTCCTCGCAGTAGTCAATCAGGGACGGATCCGGGTAATTGGTGGGATTGTCGATCTCCACCATGGTGCCGTCGGTCATGTGGATCTTGTAGATCACCGAGGGCACGGTGGTAATCAGATCCAGGTTGTACTCTCGCTCCAGGCGCTCCTCAATGATTTCCAAATGCAGGAGACCCAAAAAGCCGCAGCGAAAGCCAAAGCCCAGGGCGCCGGACGTCTCCGGCTCATAGCTTAGGGACGCGTCATTAAGCTGCAGCTTCTCCAGCGCGTCTCGCAGGGCCTCATAATCCGCACCGTCTGCCGGGTACACACCGCAGAACACCATTGGGTTCACCTTGCGGTAACCGGGCAGCGGCTCCGCTGCCGGCGCATTTGCCAAAGTGATGGTATCGCCCACCCGGGCGTCGGAAACGGTCTTGATGGACGCGGTAATATAGCCTACCTCGCCGGAGGAGAGCACGCCGGTATTCTCCATGGAAGTGGCCCGCATACGACCCACCTCCACCACGGTAAACTGGGCACCGGTGGCCATCATACGCATGGTGTCACCGGCCTTGATTTTGCCGTCCATGACGCGCACATACACGATCACGCCACGGTAGCTGTCATAAACCGAGTCAAAGATCAGCGCCCGCAGGGGTGCATTGTCGTTGGCAACCGGCGGGCGGATCTCCGTCACAATCCGTTCCAGCACCTCCTCCACATTCTGCCCGGTCTTGGCAGACACGCGGGGGGCGTCCATACAGGGAATGCCCACCACTTCTTCCACCTCCTGGGCCACCCGCTCCGGGTCCGCTGCCGGCAGGTCGATCTTGTTGATCACCGGCATAATGTCCAGGTCGTGATCCAAAGCCAGGTAGGTGTTGGCAAGGGTCTGCGCCTCTACGCCCTGAGAGGCGTCCACAATCAAGATAGCGCCCTCGCAAGCCGCCAGCGAGCGACTGACCTCGTAGTTAAAGTCTACATGGCCGGGGGTGTCGATCAAGTTAAACTCGTAGTGCTCGCCGTTTTTGGCGTCATAGCCCAGCGTCACCGCATGCGCCTTAATGGTAATGCCCCGCTCCCGCTCCAGGTCCATATCATCGAGAATTTGCTCCTGCATATCTCGCTGCTGCACAGAACTGGTCAGCTCCAACAGTCGGTCTGCCAAAGTGGACTTGCCGTGGTCAATGTGGGCAATGATGGAAAAATTGCGAATGTTCTCTTTCTTTACAGCCAATGGTCTTCCTCCGAAAGTCAATGAATCAGCGCCCGGGCCCCGAAGATGGCCAGCAGGCACAAGCCTACGCTCAGCAGCGCATACAAGATCGCCGGTGCCGTGTGCCCGCTGCTCAGCAGGTCATAGGTCTCCAACGAGAAGGTGGAAAATGTGGTAAACCCGCCGCAAAGCCCCACCTTCAAAAACAGCAGCAGCGGCTGGGAGTTGATTTTATGCCTTTCACACAATGCGGCCAGCAGCCCAATTCCAAAGGCGCCCAGCACATTGATACACAGGGTGATGATGGGAAAAGGCGTTTGGCGCACCGGGATCAGCCCCAGCAGATAGCGCAACACGGCGCCCACAAAGCCGCCCAGACCTACAAAAATTACATTGGTCATTTCTCCTCCTGCTGCCGAGTCAGCTGCTGCACCTGCCGGGTCTCTGCCAGCACCGCCTTGCGCTTAAAGGGCAGGCGCAAAATCCGCAACAAATAGAACCAGGGCAGCAACCAGGGGTGCCGGTCCAGTGCCTTAAAGTCCGCGTGCATTTTTTTCTTATCCGGAAACAAGCGCCGCCACAGATACCGCCGCCGCTGCGCCGAGCCGGACAGTTGGGCACCCTGGGCATTCAGCTGGCGCACCAGGGTCAGTTTGCTGTCACCAAACACACCGCCCTGCATACAGACGGTGAGCATTTGCATTTCGTCCCGATCCAGTTCCCTGTCTTCAAACAAATCCAGTGCCAGGCGCAATACCAGGCGGGCAAAATCCAATATGTCCATTTTGCGAAATTCCGCTTCAATATACGGCCGATCCAGCCGTGCGTTTTCTTTGGTATAAAGCAAATACACATCGGCCAAAAAGCGCACACCACAGCCGTTGGTGGAATAATGCTTGTACATGTGGGCAACGGTATAGAGATAATTGTCGCTTACATCCATAACGAATGCGTGCGGGTGGTCCGGGTCTCGGGTGGCCCGCTGCCACAACCCGTCAAACCGGGGACAAAAGTCCTTCTCGTCAAAAAACAGGGTGCGATGGAACTCAAAAGTGGCATAAGGCGGCTTGTGAAAGTCGTCGGAATTCTCGCCGCAGGCGGTCATCTTGTACCCGGCCTTGCGCATGATCCGCAGCAACTGCTCCCGCCCTACCGGATCATACAGAATGTCGTTATCCGTCATTTGGCGCATAGAGGTCTTGGGGTAATATTCCCGCAACAACAGCCCTTTTAAGGGCATATAGTCAATGCCTGCTTCATCCAGCCGGGCAAACAGCTGTCCCCGCTCATGATCCATGGTGATGGTGCGGGTCAGCTCCGTGTAGGTGTAGTTCTCCCAGCGCTTTTTCTCCCCCTCCGGCACACCGGGCAGCGCCGCCAGCAGCGGAAAGACAATGTTATATACCTGCTGCCGCCGGGCCAGGTCAAAAAATGCGTCAAAATCCAGTCCCTCCGGCGCAGCAGGCGCAGGCGCACCGGTCAGCGCGCACCGCAGCAGCACCAACAAATAGGCGCAGGTCTGATTTTCGATCTGCATACTCAGTCCAGCACCCCGGCAGCCCGCAGGGTATCCAGCATTTCGCGCACATCCGCCCGAGCTGTGTCTGCGTCTACATCGTATTTCTCCGTGAGCGCCGCCACCAGGCTGTCCTCCGTCTGCTCCGTCTGGAGCAACTCAAACAGGAACGCCGCCGTGGGATTGTTGTGGATCACACCGTTAAAGTGCTTCATGGCCTTGCCGGTAGCAATGGCAAAATCCTCGCCATCCACATGCCCCAGCACCATACCGTCTTTCAGTTTCATTTGTTTTGTCCTTTCATATCGCAGGTTGGATTAACTTCTGTCTTATATATAGGATCCAGGCCGTGCCGGATTGTACAAGCAAGCCAATTTGAACCATCCGGAAATTCCGGAGAGTTTGTTATTTATCCCTTGGCAAAACAGAACTTTGTTATGGATAAGCGCTATATGTTATTGTGAAAATAATATAGCACCCGGCCTTGCGTATCATAAAAGTAAATGTTATACATGGTCGTGGCTGTTTGTCCATCCTCCCATGTATGTTCTTCAACATCAAAATAAATGTAATCTTCCGTGTCAACACTCCTTCGATCAAAATCATAATTTAACGCCACTTCGCTTGAAGGATCACTTTCTTTGATCGTTTTCAACCAATCCTCATAGTCATCTAAGAGCCGATTCATTTTCGATATATCTTTTGGTTGTACTTGCTTCAAATATGGATTATCTTTAATCACAGCAAATTTATAATCATATTTTGCATAATCCGTATAGTCTTGAAATCCTTCTGAGGTAAAAGCCTGGCAGCTTTCATATTTTCCCAAAGAAGCGATCACTTTATCCTCTGCCGCTTTGCAAACAATAACCGTTGCCAACACAAACAAAAAGCACACCAGCAACGCCAGTCTCTTTACCCAACGATGTTTGACAAAAGACATACAATACGCCCTCTCCAATTACTATGTTTATTCATTTTCTTTCTTTGACAGCAAAACTACCGTCTCAACATGGGGAGTGCGTGGGAACAGGTCTACGCCGCAGGCGCGGCGGGCGGTGTAGCCCATGGTGGCCAAGAGCGCCAAATCCCGTGCCAAGGTTGCCGGGTCGCAGGACACATACACCAGCCGCTGGGTGCCCATTTTATCAATAGCGGCGAACACCTCCGGCGCGCAGCCCTTGCGTGGCGGGTCTACGATGGCCACATCCGGGCGCACGCCCTGGGACGCCAGCTGCGTTGCCGCACCGGCTGCGTCCGCACACAGGAATTCTGCATTCTCAATGCCGTTGCGCCGGGCATTCTCCCGAGCGTTCTCCACCGCCTGGAGAACCACCTCCACGCCGATCAACCGGCGGCAGCGATCCGCTAAAGTCAGGCCGATGGTGCCCACGCCGCAGTACAGATCCAGCAGCACCTGGTCGCCGGTCAAGCCCGCAAAATCCCCTGCCAGCGCATACAAGCGTTCACATTGGTCGTGGTTGACTTGATAAAAAGCATGGGGGCCGATGGCAAAAGTCTTGCCGCACAGCTTGTCCAGCAGTTCGCCCTTGCCCCAAAGCACCCGGCCCCGGTCACCCAAAATTACATTGGTGCGCCGGGTGTTGCTGTTTAGCACCACGCCCACCAAACCGGGCACAGCGGCACGCAAGGCGGCGCAAAGTGCGTCCCCGCCGGGCAGATCCGTGCCGTTGATCACAATACAAGCCAGCACCTGGCCGGTAGCCTCGCCCTTGCGGAAATACAAGTGACGCAGCAGGCCGGTGCCGGTCTCCTCATTATATACGGAAATTTGATGTTCTTCCGCCCATTGCAGGCAAGCCGCCACACCGGCGGAAAAATCCGTACACTGGAGCAGGCAATCTCCGGTCGGCACCACACGGTGGCTCTTATAGGCATAAAAACCGGCTACCGGTCGGCCGTCTTGCAACTGCACCGGGTACTGGGCTTTATTGCGATAGCGCACGATATCGGGCGCTGCCAACACGCCCTCCACCTGCAAATCCAGGTGGCCGATCCGCTGAAAAGCGTCATCAATCCGCTGCTGCTTAAATCGCAGTTCTTCTGCATAATCCACCGTGCGAAAGGCACAGCCGCCGCACTGGGCGGACACCGGGCAGTCGCTCTCCACCCGATGAGGCGATGGCTCCAGCACCTGCTGCAGCCGGGCCACGGCATAGTTCTTTTTGGCTTTAATGATATGCGCCGTAACCACATCGCCGGGCACGCCGCCGCGCAAAAACACCGGCACGCCGTCCTTGCGCCCGATGGCACTGCCCTCGGAAGTCAGGGCGGTTATATTCAGTTGAATCTCGTCATTCTTTTTGAGTTGCACCCAAATCACCGTCCTTTATCATAGCATAAAACCGCGGGAAAAGGAAGTGTTAAAATGAAAAAGGCGGCGGGCAAATTTCCTTGCCTGCCGCACTTTTTTTGCAGATTTAACGATGGACGGCCCGCTGCACTGCCTTGACCAGTTCCACCACCGGGATCACCGCCAGTGCCAGCACCATTGACACACCGTAGGCTGTACCGGACAGAGGAACAAAATCGAAGGCCGCAGCCAACGCCGGCACATACAGCACCACCGTGGACAGCACCAAAGACAGCGCCATGGCACCCCACAAATAGCCGTTTTGCCCCATAGAGAACAAACTGGCCCGACGCGAGCGCATATTAAAGCTATGGAAGATCTCTGCCATAGACAGGGTGAAAAACGCCATGGTCATGCCGGTTTTATGGGCCAGCGGGTCCGTAATACGCACCAGTGCCGCCCAGTCCATTTGTACCGGGCAGGTAAGCAGCAGACCGCTGAAGTAGGCCAGCAGGGTCACCGCCGTTACCAACAGTCCCTGCCAGGCCACATCGAAGCCCATACCCCCGGCAAAAATACTGTCTTTGGGATTACGAGGCGGGCGGCGCATGATCTCCGGCTCGCCCCGCTCCATACCCAGTGCCAGCGCCGGGAAGCAATCGGTGATCAAATTGATCCACAGAAGGTGCACCGGCTCCAAAATGGTAAAGCCCAGCAGAGTAGCCACCAAAATGGTGAGCACCTCTGCCAAGTTAGAAGACAGCAAAAACTGAATAGACTTGCGGATATTGTCATACACCCGGCGGCCCTCCTCCACGGCCGCCACAATGGTGGCAAAGTTGTCGTCCGTCAGTACCATATCCGCCACATTCTTGGTCACATCCGTGCCGGTCATGCCCATACCTACGCCAATATCCGCCGCCTGAATGGCCGGGGCGTCGTTGACCCCGTCGCCGGTCATGGCAGTCACAGCCCCCTGCCGGTGAAAGGCCTCTACAATGCGCACCTTATGCTCCGGCTGCACCCGGGCAAACACGCTGCACCGGGAAACGGCATCGTCCAACGCCCGATCGTCCATTTGGCTCAGCTGGGCGCAGGTGAGCACCTCCCCCTCCGGCTCCAAGATCCCCAGCTGCCGGGCAATGGCCGCGGCAGTATCCCGATGATCGCCGGTGATCATCACCGGACGAATGCCCGCTTGGCGACAAGCGGCAATGGCCGCCACCGCCTCCGGGCGCACCGGATCCATCATACCCACCAGCCCCAGGTAGCAAAGCCTCTGTTCCAGTACCTCCGGCGACCGGGCAGACGGCAGGGACGGGTACTGCCTGGTTGCAGCGCAAAGCACCCGCAGCGCCCGGTCCGCCATACGCCTATTTTCGTCCAGGATCCGGCGGCGCAGATCCTCAGTCAAGGGTACCGCCCTCCCCTGCTGCCAGGTGTGGGTGCACCGCTTCAGTACCACATCCGGCGCACCCTTGGTGTACTGCACCACGCCCTCCGGGGTGCGGTGGAGCGTCGTCATCATCTTGCGGGCAGAGTCAAAGGGCAGTTCACCCACCCGGGGGTACTGCCGTTCCAGCGCCGCCTTTTCCAACCCCAGGTCTGCCGCGTCCTGCACCAGCGCCACCTCTGTGGGTTCACCCTCTATGCGGTCCTCGGCTCGGTGGGCGTCCGAACACAGCGCCATAGCGGCCATAAGCTGCTCCGGCGGCACACCGGTGCGAGCGGTAACGGTCATTTTATTTTGAGTCAGCGTGCCGGTTTTGTCCGAGCAGATCACCTGCGTACAGCCCAGGGTCTCCACCGCCGTCAGTCGCCGGATCACTGCGTGGCGACGGCTCATTTTGGTCACGCCGATGGACAGCACAATCGTCACCACCGCTGCCAGCCCCTCCGGAATGGCAGCCACCGCCAGGGACACCGCCACCATAAAGGTGGACAGCGCGCCGCTAAAGGTCAGCCCGCCTGCCAGTAAGCTGCGCCCTACATCTAACGCAAAGATCCCGGCACAGATGGCCAGCACCAGCAGGGACAAAATTTTAGACAGCTGGGTCAATTTCTTTTGCAGAGGCGTGGCGTTCTGTCCGGCGGTGTTTAGGGCGTGGGCAATGCGCCCCATTTGCGTGTCCATACCGGTGGCAATCACCACAGCACGCCCGCGGCCGTACACCACATTGGCACCCATAAATACCAAATTGCTGCAAGCGGAGGGCGGCAGCGCCTGCCCGGTATCCGGCAAAGGAGCCGCGGATTTTTCCACCGGCTGGGACTCGCCGGTAAGGGCAGATTCCTCCACCCGCAGGCCAATGCTCTCCAGCACCCGGCAGTCTGCAGGAATACGGTCACCGGCAGACAGCAGTACCACATCGCCGGGCACCAAAGTGCGGCTGGGCACGGTACACTCTGCCCCGCCCCGCAGCACCCGAGAGGTGGCCGGGGTCATCTCCTGCAAGGCAGCAATGGCCTTTTCCGCCTTGCTCTCCTGCACCACACCTAAGACGGCATTCACCGTCACCACGGTCATAATGATCAGCACATCCGCCGGGAATTCCCGGTGCACTACACACAGCACCGCAGACACGGCGGCCGCTGCCAGCAGCACCAGGATCATCGGGTCGGATAGTTGCAGCATAAAACGCCGCCACAGGCTGTCGCCCTTTTTCTGCGCCAGCCGGTTTTCGCCATGTTTTTCCAGCCGGGCAGCCGCCTGTTTGCGGCTCAGCCCACCGGGGGCGCTGTTCAGCTCCCGCAGCACCCGCTCTGCCGTCCATCTGTATGCCTGCATTGCAGAACCTCCCATTTGAAAATAAAAAGACCCGTATATAGGATCACTACATACGAGTCTGTTTTTTATTCCGGGTGGCGGTTCGTCAGGCGCGAGCCACCATTTCGCCGTATTCTTCCTTGCTTTTCTTAATAAAGGCCGCCACTGCCTCTGCGGTGGGCATAGCGTCCGAGCAGCTGTGGGCGGAGATGAGCATAGAGGCCGAGGCGGAGCCGAACTCCAGGCACTCGATCATCTCTTTGCCTTGCAGCAGGCTGTACAGAAAAGCGGAGCCGTAGCCGTCGCCGCCGCCGAAGCCCTTGAGGACCACCGCCGGGAAGGGCTTAATGGAGTAATAATTGCCGTCGTTGGTGTAGGCGGTGGAGCCGTCTTTGCCGTGCTTAATGACGCAAATCGTCGCACCGAAGGACTGCCAGTAGCGGGCGCTCTCCGGGTCGGAGCCTTTTACGCCCACAATGCCCTCCATCAGATCAAATTCCTCACGAGAGCCCATAATAATATCCGCACCGCGAGCCACTAAGCTGTAATACACAGCGATCTCGTCCTTGGACTGCCAGGTGTACGCCCGATAGTCGATGTCAAAGATAATGCGCACATTGTTTTTCTGGGCCAGCATCATGGCCTTTAAGCAGGCCTCTCTGGACGGAGACTTGGCCAGCGCCGTACCGCTGATCACAATGGCCTTAGCAGAAGCAATATACGCCTCGTCAATATCCTCCGGCGCCAGGCAAAAATCCGCCACATTATCCCGGTACATTAAGATGGAGGACTGCTCTTTAGACAGAATTTCCGTAAAAGTCAGGCCAATACACTCGCCGTTCTTGGCTCGGGTCACATGGGAGGTGTCGATCCCCTCATTTTGGAAATACTCCACCACATAGTCCCCAAACTGATCGGCAGACACACAGCCGCAAAAGCCCACCTTGCAGCCCAGCCGGGCCAGGCCTACGGCAATATTGGCCGGGGAGCCGCCTACATACTTGTTAAAGTTAGACGACTGGGACAGCGGCTTATACATATCCGTGGGGTTAAAATCAATGGCAATGCGGCCGATGGGGATAAAATCCAGCGGTTTGGTTCTGTCAAATTCAATGTACTTCATAGTTTCCTCTCCATAAATTTATGCGCAGGCGACAGGTTTATGCCTTGCCGTCTGTGCCGAAAATCAAAATGTGGCGGTGGGCGTTCTTATACGCCCCCTGCACCTCTGCCCCTTGCAGATCGTAGTAACCGCCGATGGCACCGGCGTCGTAAGCGCCCCGCACCGTCTGTTCCACGCTGTCAAAAGTGGCCGTGGCAATGTTGATCTTTTGGATCCCTGTCTGGGCACAGCGGCGGAAATCCTCCGGCGAAATGCCGGTGCCGCCGTGGAGCACCAAGGGCGTGTGGGTATCCTCGGCCACCTGTGCCAAAATATCAAACCGCAGCTTGGGCGTGGCCTTGTAATTGCCGTGGGCGTTACCGATGGCGATGGCCAGAGCGTCCACCCCGGTTTCCTGCTCAAAGCGCACCGCGTCCGCCGGGTCCGTACAATGCATAGCGATCTCCTCAGAGCCATCCTCCGAACCGCCTACACAGCCGATCTCCGCCTCCACGGCAGCACCGTAAGGGCGCGCCATCTCTATAATGCGGCAGGTCTCTGCTATATTCTCATCCAGCGGCAGATGAGAGCCGTCAAACATCACGGAGGTAAAGCCCAGCTCCAGCGCCTGGCCGATCTTCTTCTCCGTTTTGCCGTGGTCAAAGTGCACCGCCACCGGCACGCTTGCCTGCCGGGCAGCGGCCACCATCAAGGGACCGATCAGCTCCAGCGGCGACTGGCGCAGCCGCACCTCCGCAATCTGGAGGATCACCGGAGCGCGCAGTTCCTCTGCCGCTTGCAGCACACCCAGCACCATCTCCATATTGGCAACGGAGAAGGAGCCAACGGCATAGCCGCCGACACGGGCATCCGCCAGCAGATCACGCATATTCACCAGCATAGGCACACCTCAAATACAAATCAAAAAATGCGATGAGTCGGGCGTAAGCCGAGTTCTGTCTTGGGCAATTATCTATCTCGACGCACGGTTGCCCGTGCGCTCCAGCCATCCTTCGAAGTTTTGTGTCGAGCAAACAACCCTTCAGTCGATGTTGCAGCGGATAGGGTTTACATGGCAGGGAATGTCTCCACCCCCTCGGTGAGCTCTTACCTCGCCTTTCCATCCTTACCGCAAAAGCGGCGGTTTATTTCTGTTGCACTTTCCCTAGGGTCGCCCCCGGCGGCCGTTAGCCGTTATCCTGCTCTGTGCTGCTCGGACTTTCCTCACGCAGTAACCTGCGCGCAACTGCCTGCCCGGCTCATCTTCTCCATTTTAATCCATAGCACCGGGGAATGTCAACTGTTTTTCTGCCGGGCAAGAATTTACAGAACAGGTCTTGCATTTCTGTTCTTTTTGTAATACTATGGAGCAAAGAAAGGCAGGTAATCGGAATGCCCAGATTTGAACAGGAAGGCTTTGACCCCCGCCGTCGGCGGGAGAACGACGCCCTGGACCGCACGGTGCCGGAGGAAGACCGGCATTTGGTGCCGGGAGTGGACCTGGATTTTAACCGTCGGCAGCGGGATGTGATCGACCGGCAGGACGAAAGCGGGATCAACCCTTGCGACTATCCGGATCCCTACGCCCCCTCGGCACCGTACAGCCAAAAGAACGACTATGACCCAAACGGTTACATAGAGCCACCGGCGCCGCCCCGCCGGTTTGAGAGTGAGCGCCCGGCAGATTTTTATACGGACCGGAGCAACACGCCTATGCCCACGCGTGCCCACCACCGGGAGCGGACAAGCCGTGATCCCCGCACCGTGGGCCGCAGCCATACCCCCACCGACAAGCACGGCAAGCCGCCAAAAAAAGGCAAGGGCAGCAAAAAGGCAAAAGTGGGGCTAAGTATCTTTTGCGTGCTGCTGGCGCTGATTTTCATTCTTGTAGGCTGCGCCACCGGCGTGCTGGGCAAGATCACATATAATGCACACAAAGAAAATGAATATGTGACAGCATCGAATCTAAAGAGCGACCCGCGGGTAAAGAATGTGCTGCTGCTGGGCGTAGACGCCAGACCCAAAGACAAGGCCAGCGCCTCCCGCAGTGACACCATGATGCTTATTTCCGTGGACTCTGTGCACCACACCATTAAGATGACCTCCTTTTTGCGAGACACCTGGGTGTATATCCCCTGCAAGGATATGAGTCAACGGCTGAACGCCGCCTGCCAGTACGGCGGTTACAGCGGCGTGGTAGACACCATTGAATACAACTTCGGCGTAAAGATCGACAACTATGTGGTCGCGGATTTTGAGATGTTCCAGGTACTGGTGGACGCCATCGGCGGCGTAGAAGTGAAGGTTACCAAGGCGGAGGCCAAGGAGGTCACCGGCCACCCCAAGCGCTACGGCAATGTGAAGTTAGAGGCCGGCAAGCACAACCTGACCGGCAAGCAGGCCCTGGCCTACTGCCGCATTCGCAAGATCGACACGGACTTTGTACGCACCAAGCGCCAGCGCACGGTGATGAACGCCATTATTAAGAAAATGAAGTCCACCAACCCCTTTACCCTGTATAAAATGGCCAGCAACGCCGCCCCGTATATTGAGACGGATATGACCAAAAGCGAACTGTGCAGCTTTGTGGCCAAGGCCGGCAGCTGCGCCACCAGCACCCACCAGGCCCGGGTACCTTTCCCGGACACTTGGTGGTATGACACCATCAACGGCAACTCCATCATCGCCATCAATAAAGAGGAGAATAAAAAGCAGCTGATCGACTTTATCTACAACAAGACCTCCGAACAGCTGGACAAAGAAGAAGCCGCAGCAGCCAAGGACTGACCTGGAGATCAGCAAAAAAAATGACCGCCGTGTTTAACGAATTCATCGAGATTTAGTGTGACTTATTGAGTACAGCAAATAGCCCCCGCATTTGTGAAAATGCGGGGGCTTGTGTTTATTGGGTAATTCGTAGGGCGGGGGCTTGCTCCCGCCGTGTAATCCCTCCGTCTGCTCGCAAACTCGCAGCCACCTCCCTTTACAAGGGAGGCAAATTAGTTTCTATATCTTTGTCCCCCTTGCAAAGGGGGAAGCGGCGTAGCCGCAGGGGGATTGGCGGGCGGCAATGACAAGAATGCTTTACTTCTTAGTGGTCACGCTCTTGGCCTTACTCCACCCGGAATAGAGCTTTACGCTCTTGCCAC